>ERZ761609.846-NODE-846-length-31825-cov-19.268807_pt1 | contig 31825 bp, 33 predicted proteins | sample MGYA00511163_ERZ761609 | MGnify/ENA primary metagenome ERZ761609 (study PRJEB28899, sample SAMN02445070) | bioreactor sludge metagenome | biome: EBPR sludge | place: Australia: Brisbane, Thorneside Wastewater Treatment Plant | collected 2011-12-16 ...
GCCACCTCTGGCCAGATGTGTACAGGATTGTGCGGGAGATACGCCCACGGCTCTGCTTCTTCGAAAACGTCCCCGGCCATTTACGATTGGGGTTTGAACAAGTCCATGATGATCTTCGAGAGCTGGGTTACAGCGTTAAGGCAGGCCTGTTCTCAGCGGCGGAAGTCGGTAGCACTCACAAACGCGAGCTCCTCTTCATTTTGGCGTACCGTGAAAGCGACCGAGCCAACGGGTGGCTGTCTGAGCTCAGAGAAATTCAAAGAACGGATGGATGCGGGCATGCCGTTGAGCCTGCGGGATCAGGTGAAGCATCTCTGGCCGACAGTCCGTGTCTCTTCTGCGAATGGCCCGTGCCAGAAGGAAATCCAGAACAACAATCCGAAATGCCGTCTGGAAGTATCGGTGGTGAATTGGCCAACACCGACGGCACAAGACTTCAAGAAACGCGGCCCGAACTCATCGCAGAAAGGATTGGCGGAAACGTCGGTCAACTGGGCAACGCCGAACACGCTGGATCATCTGCCTGCCAGATCTCCCGAGGCGATGGACAGGCTGATGGGGTCGAACGGCCAGCGTGCGGGCAGAACCCGCCCGAGCAATTTGCGGGAGCAGATTATGTGGCCAACGGTGACGGCGCAGGATTCCAAAAACAATGCGGGACCGAGCCAGTTTGTGAGGAACACCAAGCCATTGAATGTGGAAGCTGTTTGCCATTCCCAGCCGGACCCGAAGGCGATTGGGACGGAATCCCAGCCGGTCTTAAACCCGCAATTTGTCGAATGGCTGATGGGCTGGCCAATCGGGTGGACAGAATTCGCGCCTGTGGAAACGGTGTCGTCCCATTGGCTGCCGCTTATGCGTGGGGCGTTCTTACAACTGCAGCAAATGGAGGAAAATAAAAACCATGACTGATGCAAAATCAAAAGAGCTAAAAATCGAGCATGTATCGGTTGATGAACTGATCCCTTATGCCAAAAATGCCCGCACGCATTCTGATACGCAAGTTGCACAGATTGCCGCCTCTATGACGGAATTTGGTTTTGTGAATCCCATTCTGCTGGGTGACGATAACATCATTATCGCAGGGCATGGCCGTTTGATGGCGGCGAAACTGCTGAGCATGAAAAATGTACCAACCATTCGCCTCAATCATTTGAATGAGGCACAGCGCCGTGCGTTGGTGATTGCCGATAATAAAATCGCAGAGAATGCTGGTTGGGATGAAACCTTGCTGCGGGAAGAATTATCGGCGTTGGAAGATCTGGATTTCAATATCGATCTGCTGGGATTTAATGCCGAGGAATTGGATAATCTGTTCTTGGATGATGCCAACGCCTCTGGCGGTTTGACCGATGAAGATGCTGCACCCGAAGTGCCGGAAACACCTGTCAGCGTTCTAGGTGATATTTGGATTTGCGGTGAGCATAAAGTTTTGTGCGGCGATTCAACGATGATCGATAGCTATAACGCTCTATTGGGCGAAGAGCTGGTGGACATGGTCTTTACCGATCCGCCCTATAACGTCAATTACGCCAATTCGATGAAAGACAAAATGCGCGGCAAAGCCCGCCCGATCCAAAACGATAATCTGGGGGATGGCTTTGGTGATTTCCTCTATGATGTTTGCACCAACCTTATGATGGTGTGCAAAGGCGCGATGTATGTGTGCATGAGCTCGTCCGAGCTTCACACCTTGCACGGCGCTTTTGTGGGCGCGGGTGGCAAATGGTCAACCTTTATCATCTGGGCGAAAAACACTTTCACGCTGGGGCGTGCTGATTATCAACGCCAGTACGAGCCGATCCTCTATGGCTGGAAAGATGGGCATGAGCATTTTTGGTGCGGTGCGCGGGATCAAAGCGATGTTTGGTTTGTGAACAAGCCCGTGAAGAATGACCTACACCCCACCATGAAACCTGTGGAGCTGGTGGAACGCGCTATTCATAATTCCAGCAAAACCAAGGATATCGTGCTGGATGCGTTTGGCGGCTCAGGATCAACCATGATCGCCTGCGAAAAAACAGGTCGCCGCGCCAGATTAATCGAGCTTGATCCAAAATATGTCGATGTCATCGTTAAACGCTGGGAGGAATTTACGGGCAAGAAAGCAACTCTGGCCAAAAGTGACCAGAGTTTTGAAGTTTTAGCCGAGGAGCGTGCTTAACAAAATATGCTTTTAGGCATATAGTTAAATCATGAAAATGGATGCAAAACTGTCAGATTGTAATACTTATAGATACTATCTTACCCGCCAATGGGATGAGACCCTTCCGTATGTTAATTTTATTGGCCTGAATCCTTCTACCGCTGATGCAACGATTGATGATCCTACCATCAGAAAATGTATGAAATACGCTCGTAATTGGGGGTATGGTGGTATTATAATGACCAATCTCTTTGCATTCAGGTCGCCGTATCCTGAGGAATTATTTAAGTATCAGGGCGACAAGATTGGTTCAAAAAATAATGACTATTTAAAGAAAGGCTCCATGGAAGCAAAAATCTCTATCGCTGCGTGGGGTGATAATGGCACTCATGATGAAAGAGGCGCAGCTGTCATGAGGTTGATTGATAATTTATATTGCTTGAAGAAAAGCAAAGTCGGGCAACCAAGGCACCCTCTATATTTAAAGGGTGACCTGATGCCAATTGAATTATAGTTATTTGATAAAATAACGCCGAGCCCCATCAACGCGTTCGCTGATAATCTCTGCGCCTGCTTTTTTGAGGATGGAGAGATGCCCGCGCACGGTGTGGGCTTGCCAGCCGGTTTGTTTGGATAGCTCCTCAATAGTAGCGCCTTTCTCGGATGTGAGCAGTTGTTCAATCATAGCTTTCTTGGTGACTTTTGGCGCTGGCTTGGCGTTGGTTTCTGGTGTTACTTCGATGGCTTCGATTGGTTTTTTGCTTTGTTTTGTCATGGGTTTTCCTTTCTGTTGTGATGTCCATGAATGCTTCAATAGGCACGCTTATCAAGTCAATAATCCTTAAAAAGTGAGAGAATATGGGACTTTCAATCAGGAAATACGCCACGCTGCGCGGTGTGACCGAGGGTGCGGTGCGTAAAGCCATCAGCTCTGGGCGCATCACACCGAATGACGATGGCACAATCGATGTCGAACGGGCGGATCGTGAATGGAAAGAAAACACCGATGAAGCCAAAATCAATACGGGCCTGCCGGTGATGACCGAAAATATTCCCGCCGCTAACGGCAAGCCATCTTTTACCAAAATCAAAACCGCGCATGAGCTTTATAAAGCGCAGCTGACGCAACTTTCCCTGCAGGAAAAGAAAGGACAGCTCATCAACAAAGACATGGTGAAAACCCAAGTGTATCGCCTGGGGCGGCAGGTTCGGGATAGCTGGCTGAATTGGCCTGCGCGTGTGTCGGCCTTGATGGCTGCTGAACTTGGCATTGACGAACACGCTCTTCATCAGGCGTTAGAGCGCTATGTGAGGGAGCATTTAAATGACATTGGAGAGGGAAAACTCAATTTCGATTGAGTATGACGCAGCATTTGTTCAGAACGTCTACCTCAAAAGTTTCACCCCCGAACCACATTATGATGTGGCCGATTGGGCCGATAAATACCGGCTGTTATCCGGTAAATCTGCAGCAGAACCCGGGGAATGGAAAACCGCCCGCACGCCGTACCTCAAAGAGGTGATGAACCAACTTTCCACCAGCTCGCCTGCTCAGCGCATTGTATTCATGAAGGGCGCGCAGGTCGGCGGAACGGAAGCCGGTAATAACTGGATTGGCTATATCATCCACATGGCGCCGGGGCCGATGATGGCGGTATCGCCGACGGTCGAGCTGGCCAAGCGTAATTCGAAGCAGCGAATTGAGCCATTACTGCAGGAAACGCCTGAATTGCGGGAACGTGTGAAGCCTGCCCGTGAACGGGATAGCGGCAATACGATCCTGAGCAAAGAATTTGACGGCGGTCTGCTGATTATGACGGGGGCAAATTCGGCGGCGGGTCTGCGCTCCATGCCTGCACGCTATTTGTTTATGGATGAGATTGATGCGTATCCAGGAGACGTTGGCGGCGAAGGTGATCCGATTCTGCTCGCAGAACGCCGAAGCGCAACATTTCGCCTGCGCCGTAAGATTTTTATGGTGAGTACGCCAACAGTAAAAGGGATATCTCGTGTGCAGCGTGAGTTTGAAAAAAGCGATCAACGCTATTTTTTTGTTCCTTGCACATCATGTGGCCATTACCAGCATTTGCGCTTTACACAACTGCGCTGGCCTGAAGGAGAACCAGAGGATGCCAAATACGCTTGTGAATCCTGCGGGCATCTCATGCACAATCATGAGAAAACCTTACTGCTTTCCAAGGGTGAATGGCGGGCAACGGCGGAAAGTGTTGATGGCACGGTTGGTTATCACCTCTCATCGCTCTACAGCCCTGTGGGATGGTTTAGCTGGTCGGATGCGGCAACGCTGTTTGAAGAAGCCAAGCGCAACCCTGATCTCATGAAGGGTTTTGTCAATACGGTGCTGGGTGAACCTTACGAGGAATCATCTGAAGCACCGGAATGGCAACGCATTTACGAGCGCCGTGAAAAATACAGCCAAGGCATTGTGCCGATGGGCGGTTTATTCCTCACCGCTGGTGTGGATGTGCAAAAAGACCGCCTTGAATGTGAGGTGGTCGCTTGGGGGCGCAATAAACAAAACTGGTCAGTGGATTACATCATCATCGATGGAGATACCGCCCGCCAAGATACATGGGATCGGCTCGCGGTCGAAGTTTTGGAACGTGATTGGCCTCACGCCTCAGGTCAGACCATGCCTATTCGGGTGATGGCGGTGGATTCTGGTTATGCCACACAGGATGTTTACGCCTTTGTGCGCCAGCATCCGCAGGCTGTTTGGGGCGGTTCGGGCGCACGCGCCAGCCAACCACGCACTGTGGTGGCCATTAAGGGACAGGAACGCGATACAGCGCTCATCTTGAGTGTGTCCAAAGCCGATACGGGCGGAAAACGTCGAGGGCTTAGGGTTTGGAATGTCTCTGGCCCCGTGGCGAAAATGGAGCTTTACCGCTGGTTAAAATTGGAATGGCCAACTGATAAAGATTTGGAAGATGGCGTGGCGTATCCGCCCGGCAGTTGTCACTTCCCGCAATATGGCGAGGAGTATTTTAAACAGCTGACCGCTGAGCGTTGCATCACCCGTGTGGTGCGAGGTTTTCCAAAACAGGTTTGGGAGAAAGACCCAAGCCGTAATAACGAAGCCTTGGACTGCCGTGTTTATGCACGGGCGGCGGCCAGCATTTATGGGCTGGATCGCATGTCTGATTATAAATGGCGGGCATTAGAAAAAAGCCTCGGGCAAGAGGTCATTATTCCAACCAAAGGCGTAGAAATGCCTCTGCCTATGGTGACAGCAACGCCAGAACAACCAAAACAAACGCCCAGTCAAAAGCCGAGAGTGCCTCAACGCAAGGTAATCAAGGCCGATGATCCGTATTTATAAGGAGTATCTCTTATGACCGACACATTGCTGGAATTGCAAAGCCGATTGGTGCAGGCGAAAGAAGCGCGTCATCGCCTGCTGACAGGATCGCAAGAAGTGACCGTCAGCTTGCACGGCTATGGCTCAACCACCTATAGCGCCGCCAATGTTGAGGCGCTGGAGCGTTATATTCACGAGCTTGAAGCAGAAATCGCCAAGAAAAGCGGCTCTGCCCGTCGCGGTATTATCCGCACCAGTTTTTAAGGATATTCAAATATGGTTCAACTTTTAGACAGCGCAGGTAATCCGTTAAAGGCCAGTGATACGGCACACCGTGCGGCATCGCATCGTGCGCGGGAGCTTTCCAGCTGGCTACCGCCTTTAGGCTCTGCCGATAGTGATTTGCTGGGTGAATTACCCACACTGGTATCACGTTCTCGGGATTTAAGCCGTAACCATGGTGTGGCGGCGGGTGCGATGCAAACACTCACTGATAATGTGGTCGGCACGGGTTTGCGTTTATCGGCAACGCCTGATTATCGCAGCTTAGGCAAAGACAAGAAATGGGCGGATGAATGGTCGCGCGGGGTGGAATCTCTCTGGCGTGCATGGGCGGAAAGCACCGATTGTGATGCCGCAAAAAGCCTGACATTTGCGGGTATGACCTGCCTTGTGTTCCGCTCCAGTATTGTGAATGGCGAAGCGCTGGCACTGCCTTTGTGGCTGGAAAACAGAGGCGCAAAATTCGCAACCACCATTCAGTTGGTTGAAGCAGATCGCTTGTGTAACCCGAACGGCAAGCAGGATAGTAAATATCTTCGCGCTGGGATTGAGATTGATGCTTACGGCGCACCGCGTGCCTATCATATCCGCAAAAGCCACCCCGGCGATGCGTATTTGGGATTTGGCGTTGATATCAGCGATTGGGAGCGTATTCCGTTTGCGACCAGTTTTGGTCGTCGCCGTGTTCTACATATCCATGATAAGGAGCGCACAGGCCAGCACCGCGGCAAACCGCTTCTCACTTCCATCATGCCGATGTTTAAAATGCTGGATCATTACGAGCGATCTGAGCTTCAGGCGGCGGTGGTCAATGCCATGATTGCGGCCTTTATTGAAACACCGCTGGACGGTGAAAGCATTGGCGAGATGTTTGGCGGATCGGTTGAGGATTATCTCGCCGCCCGTAATGAATGGGATATTCGTCTGCAGGGTGGATCAATTATTCCGATCTTCCCTGGCGATAAGGTTGCGCCTTTTACGCCAAGCCGCCCCAATAGCGGATATGGCCAGTTTGTCGAAAATGTCCTGCGTCATATTGGTGCGGGGCTGAATATCCCATTTGAATTGTTGATGAAGGATTTTTCCAAAACCAATTATTCAAGCGCCCGCGCGGCACTCTTGGAGGCGTGGCGATATTTCTCCGCGCAGCGTCAGTGGCTTGCCACCTACTGGGCAAGGCCTGTGTACGAGCTGTGGCTGGAAGAAGCTATTAACAAAGGGCTTATTGAAGCCCCTGATTTTTATGAGAACAAAGCCGCATGGACCAGGTGCAAATGGATCGGCCCCGGTCGAGGCTGGGTTGATCCTGTGAAAGAAGCCAAAGCCGCCCATCTACGGATGCAAATTGGTCTTTCCACACTGGAAGATGAATGTGCCAGCCAAGGTTTGGATTGGGAAGAAGTCTTGGAACAGCTTGCCCGTGAAAAAGCCAAGATCACTGAGCTTGGCCTCACGATTAATGATGTGAACAGCATATTAAATACCAATACAGAAGAAAAAGAGGAAAATGATGAGAATCTGGAACCGCATAACCGGTGATCCGTGGGCGATTACCGAAACAGCTTTGCACACGATTTTGGAAGTCGCCGCACGTGAAAATGAAGCGCCCGAAGCGGTTGCTGCTAAACTTGGTCGCCAATTGCAAAACAGCTATAACGCTACCGAACGAGATGGTGTTGCTATTATCCCTGTGACGGGGCCGTTGTTTCGTTACGCCAATATCTTCACGGCTATCAGTGGTGCATCCAGTTATGAATTGATTGCGCGTGATTTTATGAGCGCCCTTGAAAACCCGCAAATCACATCGATTATTTTGGATATCGATTCCCCCGGCGGTGAAGTCAACGGCGTGTCGGAGCTGGCCAGTATGATCTTTGAAGCGCGCGGTACAAAGCCGGTTATTGCTTATGCTTCCGGTGATGCGGCATCTGGTGCGTATTGGATTGCCTCTGCCGCCGATGAAATTGTGGTGTCAGAAACATCGGCGCTGGGATCAATTGGCGTGGTTGGTATTTACCGTGGCAAAAGCGCAAAAGAATCCACTGAGACGGTAGAGATTGTTTCCTCGCAAAGTCCCCACAAACGTCTTGACCCGATGAGTGATGATGGCCGTGCCAAATTGCAAACGCGCATTGACTCCATGGCCGATGTTTTTGTGTCCACCATTGCCCGCAACCGTGATGTTACAGCCGATCATGTGTTGGGACATTATGGCGGTGGTGACGTGATGATTGGCGCACATGCCGTCAATGCCGGTTTGGCAGATCGTGTCGGTTCGCTGGAACGATTAATAACCGAGCTATCATCCCCTGAAACTTCAAGCCCTCCTAGTGAGGGCTTTTTTAGTTCCACCCAACCTCAACCAAAAAAGGAGAAAAAGCCCATGAACCTTGAACAACTCAAAACCGATCATCCCGATCTGGTTTTATCATTGCACGCAGAAGGATCAGCCAAGGAAAAGCAGCGATTGAAAGATATCTTAAGCTGTGAAGTTGCCGAAGGCCGTCAAAAGCTGGCGCAGGAAATTGCGCTCCATACCGAGATCAATGCCATGGATGCCCAGCATTTGATGAAGAGCGCCCCAAAAGATGGGCCAGAGAAATCGCAATCATCTTCATTTGAGCGGGTGATGTCGTCCATCCCCAATCCCGAGATCGCCCCCGATGGGGATGATCATATCGCCACTGCCGATACAGTCGCCGACCGTATCGCCTCAACCCGCTAACCCCAACAATAAAGGAGATCCAAAACCATGACACATGCTTCAGGTTTTACCGATCAGGGTGAATATAAACCCTGTAATTTACTGGCGGGGGAATATCCCCGCATTGAGCGCATCATCGCCATCGCTTCTGGCAGCAATCTGACCAAAGGCGCAGTGCTGGGGCGCATTACCGCTTCGGGCAAGTTTGTCTTAAGTGCATCTGGCGCAAGCGATGGCTCAGAAGCGCCCGATGCTATTCTCGCTGAAACGGTAGATGCAAGCGCCGAAGATAAACAAGCCGTTGTGTATTTCAGCGGGGAGTTTAACGAAAACGCGCTCACGCTTGGCACTGGCCACACGGTGGAAAGTATCCGCGCTGGTTTACGTTCCAAAAGCATCTTCCTTCGTAGCAACCAATCTTAACCCATAAGGAGAACACTCACATGTCTGTAGATATTTTTAGCACCCATGTTCTGACCAAGGTGGTCGAACGGCTGGATCGTCCAAGCTCGTTTTTGCTGGACGTATTTTTTGGCCAAGAACAAACCGAAGATAGCGAAGAAATTCACTTCGATATTGATAAATCTAAACCGCGTTTGACACCGTTTGTGTCACCATTGGTGGCGGGTAAAGTCGTGGATGATGAAGGCTATATCACCAAGAGCTTCAAGCCAGCTTACGCCAAAGATAAACGCCGCTTTGATCCAAGCCGTCCGCTTAAACGCTCCATCGGTGAAAAAATCGGTGGGACATTATCCCCGCAGCAACGCCTTGAAGCCAATCTCAACCGTACACTGACCAAGCAGCTTGAAAACCTCACCCGCCGTGAAGAAGTGATGGCGGCAGAAGCCTTGCGAACAGGTAAGATCACCGTCGCTGGTGAAGATTACCCAACGGTGGTGGTTGATTTTCAGCGTGATCCTGAATTGACTGTGGCGCTGGCAGGCTCGTCCCGCTGGGGTGAAACAGGCGTGAATGCGCTCAACAACCTTGAGGACTGGGTTGCCAAAGTGCAGGAGAAATCGGGCGCGGTTGCCCGCACGGTTGTCATGGATGCACTGGCTTGGCGTGTATTTAAGGCAGATGCTTCCGTTGAGAAGCTGCTTGATATTCGTCGCTTGCGTGACAATGCCGGCATTAACTTGGGGCCGATTGCTTTTGGTCAGGGTAATGAGCTTGCCCGCTATGTTGGATCAATCGGTGACTTGGATTTCTGGGTCTATAATGACCGTTATGTCGATGAAAGTGATCAGGTACAAAAACTGCTTCCTGATTACACCGTTTTGATCGGCAGCACATCCCAGCTTGAAGGCACGCGTTGTTACGGTGTTATCCAAGATGAAAAAGCAGCCTATCGCGCGCAGCGTTTCTTTTCAAAGTCATGGCTTGAGGAAGATCCGGCTGTGCGCTGGTTGCTTTTGCAATCTGCGCCGCTTCTTGTGCCGTATCGCCCCAACGCATCATTTTGTGCAACTGTGCGCTAATGGAGGATTGAACTATGAAGATAACAGCAATCATTACCCTGCATGTTGATGGCAAAACCATTCTGCCTGGAAAATCCGTTGATATTTCTGATGAGGAGGCAAAGTCACTGATTGAACGCGGCTTTGCCAAATCGGCAGATGCATCGGTTGTGACAGAACAAAAGCCTGCCCAGACCCAGCAACCAGAACCCGCCATTGATGATGTGATCGAGGCGATTGAAATCCTCAATCCTGAAACTGATTTTGCCAAAAACGGCAAACCAAAGGTGGAAGCGATAGAGGCTGTTCTTGGTCAAAATATCTCCGCCGAAACACGAGATAAAGCATGGGAGCTTTATCAAAAAGAGTTAGTGTCTGATGGGGCATCGGGCGATGACGTTCAGGAATAGTGCTATAAAATCGGTGGACGTGCTGTTTAATCGTTTTGGGAAAACGGCACGTCTCATCTTTGCTGATGAAATGGAAATCGACGCGCTGGTGATTCATCGGTTGCCAGACAAAATCACGGATGTGTTTGATGCACGGGTGCATTCAGAAACAGATATGTTTGAAGTGCGCCTTGCTGATATTCCTGCAGGCAAAACGCTAGGGTCTATTGTTTTGGATAGCAAGCGTTACACCATACAAGGTGAACCCGTCAAAGATCAGCATAATCTTATTTTAAAGGTGGATACTTATGCGGTTGAAAGCGGCGATTGAGGGTGATCTTAAACAATATATGAAGGAAGAGTATCGCACGGCAGAACGTGCCGTGACGCTCGGCATTCGTGAAGCCACAAATGGTTTGAAAATGTCCATGCGCCGGCAGGTACATTCTTCTGGTTTGGGACAGCGCATGGCCAATACCTGGCGCGGTGATATTTACCCGCGTGGGCAAAATTCCATTCGGGCGGCGGGGTTGGTTTATACCAAGGCCAGCAAGATTATGGCGGGTTTTGATGACGGCACGGTCATTAAATCAAAAGATGGCTGGTGGCTGGCGATCCCAACGCCAAATGCGCCAAAGCGCGGTATGGGTGGTAAGCGGATTAATCCGTCCAACTTCCCTGAACATCGTTTTGGCAAGCTTCGCTTTGTGTATAGGCGTAATGGCCCATCATTGCTGGTGGTCGAAAATGTGCAGGCATCCTACAGCCGTAAAACAGGAGAATTACGAGGCTTTCGCAAAGCCAGCAAACGCAACTTAAAAACAGGAAACAAGCTCTCTAGTGCGGTGATGTTCTGGCTTGTACCGCAGGTCAAATTGCCAAAACTGATCCGTTTCGATGAAGAAGCCAAGCGCTGGTATGACAAGCTGCCACGGCTGATTTTGAAAAACTGGTCGGATAGTTAAGTTTAAAATGACCGCCAAAACTAAAGGATTACTTTATTTATATGAATATTTTTAAAGAAGAATGTCCGCTTTGTTTATTTTGACCACTGTATCGGTACCAATAGTACCAATATTCGATCCAAAATAAACAGCATCACCCCGAACGGGACGAAAATGCAAAAATAGAGGGTAAATAGTTAAAATCACCCCGAACGGGTTTATTTTCTTGATAATAACGTTGTTTGTGCTAAAATCGTCCCGAAAGGGTTGAAAAATGACTACACATAAAATTGAAAAACTTGGTGAAATGATCAGGCAGGCTCGTAAAGAGCAAGGATTAACACAAGAACAGCTCGCTGCCACAACAGGTGTCGGCGTGCGCTTTATTCGTGAATTGGAACAAGGAAAAGAATCGTGTCATATCGGCAAGGCGCTGACGGTTGTTGCAATGCTTGGAATAGATATTGAAGCGAATGGTATAAAATTATGAGCCGTATATTAGACGTTTACCTGTGTGATAATTTTGTCGGCACACTGACCCAAGATAACAGTGGGGATTTGGAATTTTCTTATGATCAGGGATATGTCGAGACCAGAGATCGCGGCATTTCACTATCGCTCCCCTCAACACAGAAATTGCATAAAGGTCAAATTGCAAAAGCCTTTTTCTCAGGCCTTTTGCCAGAAGAAAGCGTGCGGGAGCGTTTGGCTGGATATTTGGGCATTTCAGAGAAAAACCCGTTTGCATTGCTTGAAATTGTTGGTGGTGATTGCGCCGGTGCGTTGGCACTTTATCCGCAGGGCCAAAAACCATCTCCAGAAGCAAAAGAAATTGAAACGCTTGATGATGCAAGGCTGAAAGAGATTTTAGACTTGATTAAGCGTCGCCCTATGCTGGCGGGTGATGATGGTTACAGGCTCTCTTTAGCAGGAGCGCAGGACAAGCTCGCTGTCGGATTTGAAAACGGAAAAGTACAGCTTATCAAAGGTGGTGCGCCGACCACGCATATTTTAAAACCGATTATCGAGCGTGTGCGCGATAGCGCCCATAACGAACTTTTTTGTATGAAACTGGCAAAGCGTATGGGCATTGATGTGCCGGATGCCATGCTGCATTTTGTTGATGATACGCCTTATTATTTAGTTGAGCGTTATGATCGTGTCATTGATGAGAACGGAAACGTCAAACGTATTCATCAGGAAGACTTTTGCCAAGCGCTGGGAATTGCTCCCGAAATTAAATATGAGCGCGAAGGTGGGCCGAGTATCACAGCATGTCAGGATGTGATTGCTAATCATACGGCAAGACCTGCTGCGGATCAGATTAAATTTCTGAATATTGTGATTTTCAATTATCTGATTGGAAATGCAGATGCTCATGGCAAAAACTTCTCGCTTTTATATAAGGGCGATAAACCAGAGCTTGCACCCGCCTATGATTTATTAAGCACGGCGGTGTATCCAGATTTGTCTGAAAAGCTGGCCATGAAGATTGGCGGTAAATACAAGCCGCGAGACATTTATCTGCGCCATTTCCACAGAATGGTTGCCGATACGAAAGCAGCGCAGTCTGCCATAAACAGGCAAATACAAACGATGTCTGGGAAGATTGTTGATGTGGCAACAACACTTAAAACAGAGCTTCAAGATGAAGGATTAACCTCTGATATTTTTGAAGACATCATTGAGGTTATTAAAGAACGCTCACAGCGATTGAGCGAATAGGATTTATTAAACATGACATCAAAACGAGAACAGGCCCTAACGGGCCTTTTTTTATGCCTACAGAATGGCGATCTAAGCGATGCCGAGTTGCAGAGAAATGAGCCGTTTCCTACCAAAATCCCAGCATCGGGATTGCTCATTTTGCGTGACGGCGATGCGGGAGAGCCAGAAATTACGCTCTCCCCGACACGATATCACTATGCCCATGTCGCGGAACTGGAGGTGCTGGTTCAAAAGCCAAAACCCGATGAACGTGACGCGGCATTGGATGAATTGCTGGTAGCGCTGGGTAACACGCTTGGCGCTGATGCAACGCTCTCAGGTGCGGTGGATTACATGTCCATCGGCTCACCTGAATTTTTAACCGAAACCGTGGACGGTGCGCCCGCCATTAAGGCGGCAGTCGTACCGATCACGCTTGAATACACAACCTTTAACCCACTTCAATAAAGGAGGACTAAAATATGTCACGCGCTTACGGGTGGAATGCCCGCATGTTACTTGGTTTTGAAACCACCTATGGAACACCCCCGAATGCAGGGGCTTTTCATGTCATCCCCTTTGTCTCAAGCGATTTGGACTCGGCGCAAGGATTGATTGAATCCAATGTTCTGGGATTGGGTCGTGATCCGACTGCGCCGTTTCAGGATGTGATCAACGTGGATGGCGATGTTGTTGTGCCGATTGATCTTCGCAATATCGGCTTATGGCTGAAAGCCATGTTTGGAGCACCAACCAGCACAGGTGATGATCCCTATACCCATGAGTTTAAATCGGGGGCAATCACACTGCCCAGCATGGCCGTGGAAGTTGGTTTGCCTGAAATTCCGGACTTCCCTCTATTCACAGGCGTGCGTGCTAACAGCATCGCTTTTAATTTTGCCAGATCCGGTGAGGCACAAATTACCGTTGGCTTGATTGGTCAGGGGGAAACCCCGCAAGCGGTCACACGTGATGCCAACCCAAGCCAAGCGGATTACACACGATTTTCACAATTCCAAGGCTCGGTCAAACAAGGTGGTCAAGCGCTGGGGAATGTCACGTCTGCGGCGCTCACCTATAGCAACAATCTGGAGCGTATCGAAACAATCCGCGATGACGGCAAGATTGATGGCGTTGACCCAGGCGTTGCGTCATTAAGCGGAAATATCACCGTGCGCTATGCAGACACCACATTGATGGATGCGGCGCGTGCAGGTACGCCGATTGATCTGGAATTATCCTATATCATCGATGCCAACCGCCAGCTGGTCATTGAATGCCATGAGGTTTATTTGCCAAAGCCGAAGCGCTCAATTTCAGGGCCGAATGGCATTGAAGCCTCTTACGATTATCAAGGCGCAAAAGATGCCGTGCTGGGCAACATGGTCACAATCACTATTATCAACGATGTGGAGACTTATTAATGTTAAAACTCAATATCCAAACAGAAGCATATTGGCTTGAACTGGGCTTAGGCGTGAAGGTGAAAGTACGCCCATGCACCAGCCCGATTTTTTATGCCGCGCGCGCTTTTATGAACAAACGCCTGACGGAATTAGGCGCAGAATACCGCAAGCGCAAAGAAATCGGCGCATCTGTTGACGATCTTCCCGATGTTGAAAACGTGGAAATCCGTGAAGCGCTGGCCGAGGAATATCTAGCACGCGGTCTTGCCCGTGCGGCCATTATTGACTGGGACGGTATTTTGGAAGCCGATGGCGATGAAAAAGCGCCTGTTACTCCTGAAAAAATCGATGAACTCATGACAGGGTTTTGGTCAGTTTCTGCCAGTTTCTCTCAACAATACACAGGTGTGCGGGAGTTGATTGAAGCTGAAAAAAAAGACTTGAGCGTCGCGCCGAATGGTATTTCGGAGACGGCGCAGGATATTGCGGAAACTGCCCCCAAACGTGTGAAGACTGCCCGTTCGAAGAAAACAGTCCGCAAAGCCTAGAGGGTTTTCAGGCATGGGATATTGCTTCTCGCATATCCCCGCAAATTAGAAACAGCTTTCCCTTATCTGAAGCCTTAAGCCTGGCATCCGCGCTAGGCTATGACATGGCCGTGATGGGCGAGCTGTTGCCCGCACTATCAACCGGTATCACCAAAGCCTTGATGGCTCATAAGGATTAACCAAGAAAGTATCAAAGGCCACCATGCGTTCACAAAAAAACATGTCGATCCGCCTTGCCGTGGTGGACGGGAAAAAGGTTGAAGATACCTTTTCTCGCATCGGTAATAAGGGACAACAGGCATTTGAGTGCATTGAGCGTTCAACCAAGCCAGCAAGCGCTGGATTAAAAGCCGTTGATACCACAGCGCGTGTCTTGAACAATGTGTTCCGCCAAGCAGCAGGACTTGTGGCGGCTTACGCTGGGATTACGGGCATTCTTGCCTCTGTGCGCTCTGTTAATGAAACTGGTATGGCGTTTCAGGGCTTAGGAACGGCACTGGAAACCATCACAGGGTCAAGTGCTGGTGCGCGGGAGGAGCTGAAATTCCTTGAAGAACAAGCCGAACGTTTAGGGCTTAATTTACTGGAAACCGCGCAATCCTATATGCAGATTGCCGCCGCCGCCAAAGGAACAGAACTTGCGGGCGATGGCACGCGCCAGATCTTCACCGCCATTGCAGAAGCGTCCACCGTACTTCAGCTTTCCGTTGATCAAACAAACGGTGCGCTGAGAGCCATCGGGCAAATCATGTCCAAAGGTAAGGTTCAGGCCGAAGAACTGCGCGGACAATTGGGGGAGCGTCTTTACGGTGCATTCCAACTTGCCGCACGCGGTATGGGTATTACCACGGCAGAGTTGGATAAAATGCTGGAACAAGGTCAGGTTATTGCCGAAGACTTCTTGCCAAAATTTGCCGCTGAAATCCGTAAAACTTTCTCCGATGGTGTGCCTGCCGCATCATTGACGGCACGAGCGGAAATGAACCGCTTTAATAATTCTATTTTAGAGATTGAGCGCACTATCGCTGCATCCGGCTTTTTGGATGGTGTCACACAAGGTTACCGTACCCTCACTGAAACACTCTCCGATCCAGCCGTGGTGGATGCCGCGCGAGAATTGGGGCAAACATTAGGCTCTACCATTGCAACAGCAGCGGAAGGCCTTGCGTTTCTGATAGAGAATGCCGATATGGCTGTCACGGCTATTGGTGGACTGGTGATTGCTCGTACAGTCGCGGGTGCGGTAACTCTTTTGAATGCATCCATTGCAAGTAATGCAGGATTGATTGTTGGCTTGCACATGGCAAATAGCCTTTCTACCGCTTTTGCCATCCGTCTTGTGGCGGTTGAAGCAGCAAGCAAACTGGCAACATTGGCCATGGTGGGATTCCGTTCTGCCTTAATGTTGGTGGGTGGCCCCGTGGGACTTGCCGTATTGGCAGGCATTGCCATTTTGAAACTTGCATCCGGTCATGATGCCGCGGCAAAAGCCGCACGTGATCATGCGGAAGAATTAAAGGAGATCAAAGAAGAACTCGGCAAAACCGCCGAAGCGGCATCGGACTTAAGCGAGGCATTGAGCGAAAGTGAGAGCGTTTACCGTTTCACCAAACAACTGGAAACGGCAAAAGAAAACATCATTGATCTGCAGAAGGAATTAAAATTCAGTGGTATTGGTGGGTTTTGGGATCAGTTTAGTCGTTTTGGAAAACCACTTCAGCACGAGCTTTATCAAATTCGCCAAGCCTTCAATCAGGGGAAGCTATCAGCAACGGAGTATTCCGAAGCGTTATTCAAGCTGGCAACCAAATATCCTGATTTTGGTGAACAAGCCGAAGAAGTGCAACAGCAGGTTTTTGCGTTACTAGCGGCAGAACGTGCCGCTAAAAAAGCCTCTGCTGCGCTGGATGAATTGCGGAATCCAAAAGCCAAAACCACTGCACCGGATGCACCAAAACCATCTGCCCCTGCAGAGGCGATTCCTGAGCTGTCGGATGCTGATAAAAAACGCATTACAGATCGCATCACCGAATTGCATGCGGAAGAACAAGCTTTACAACGCTTGAACACTGCCCGCACGCAAGGTGAAGCGGCTGTTCGTCGTGCCATGATTGTCAATGAGCAGGATCAGGCATTGCGTCGTTTGGGACTGGATATAACCGGCGCTCAAAGTGATGAACAAAAAGAGTATGCCCAGCAGATTAAATCGCTGGTGGGTGATATTTATCAATTGCAAGAAGTTGATAAAAATTACCAAGAAACTGTCCGTGAAAATAACAAGTTAGCGCGAGAACGTGAAAAACTTGTTGAAGATGTGCGTCAGAAATATGATGCGCTGGATACGTCTTTATCAGCGGCGATTAAACGCGCTGGTGAATGGCGTAATGAGGCCTTAACAGGGCTTGATGCCACCAAGGCGGGTTATGCCGATTTCGCTGCACAGGTTGATGCAGTTTATAACGACATGATCGCCAAAGCCCGTGATGAGGATTTGCAAAATTCTAAGCGCTGGGAAGACGGCATTAAACGCGGATTGCAAAGCGTTATTGATGAAGCCGATGATATGGCGAGCAAGGCTGAACGCGGTGTCACCTCTATGTTTAAAAGCATGGAAGATGCGCTGGTTAGTTTTGTCACGACAGGCAAGCTGGATTTTAAATCCATGGCGGATTCCATCATCGCCGATATGGTGCGGATGCAAATCCAGTCCAGTATCACAAAACCACTGGCGGGTGCTCTGGGTGGTTTTCTGGGTGATATTGCAGGGTCAATTTTTGGTGCGCCTACGGGTGCAGGTACGACCTCCACAGCCACAGCTCATACTGGCGGTGTGATTGGCAGCGACACTTTACGCATGCGTTCGGTGAGTCCATCTGTGTTTGCAAATGCGCCTCGTTTTCACACTGGCGGCATTGTCGGGAATGAAGTGCCGATTATCGCCAAACAAGGCGAAGCCGTCTTTACGCCAGGGCAGATGAAACTGTTGGGCGGTGCGTTGCAATCCAAGCCAAATGTGAATGTATCTGTCCGTGTTGAAAACAATGTCAGCAATGCTCAAGCCAGAGCCGATGTCAGTCGTGACAGCGCAGGCAACATGGATTTGAAAATCATCATCGAAGAAGTGGAAGGAAACCTTGCCCGCAATATTGGACGTGGCGAAGGTCTAGCGCCAACGCTGGAGCGTCGTTATGGCCTTAATCCTGCGGCAGGGAGTTATCGATAGATTTAATCAAAGTTTTAATTTAAAATATTAAAATTAGGGGCTGACACCTAACATTGAAAATGAGGTTAAGAAATGCGTAAAAAAGATAATAAAGAGAGCCTTGACGATCTGGCAAGTTACAGCAGCCAAGGTGGGTTTGGTGGCGGAATGTTAGATATAGAACAAGAAAGAAATATAGCGGATAAGATAAAGCATCGAGAATTATTGAGAATTAGTCAGGGAAATAAAATATTCACCATATTAAATACCTTCATTGCAGCTATAACGCTTATAATTCTAATTTATCAGGTATTTTTTTCTTAAAATTATTCTTACTTTGGAATGTAGCCACCTTCGGGTGGCTTTTTTATTGGAGAAATCATGTCAGAAATCACATGGCCATCAACATTGCCGTTGCCGACAGTACAAGGATATGGCGTTCAGCCTGGAGAAGCGATTTTACGCACCGAGATGGAGGCTGGCCTTGCACGGCAGCGCCGTCGTTTTACAGATGTGCCGACCAAGGTTTCTGTGCGCTGGATTATGCGGCGGGATCAATATGCGATTTTTGAAGGTTGGTATCGCTGGTATGCCCGTGAGGGGGCGAGCTGGTTTGCTATCACGCTTCTAGGTGGTCTTGGTCTTTTGGAACAAGAAGCACGTTTTACACGGCAATTCTCATCACGCCTTTTGGCGGGTGGGACGCTTTGGGAAATCACATCCGAGCTGGAAATCCGTGAACGCCCGACTTTAACAGAAGGATCTATTGGAATCCTACTTGATAGTGATTTGATCTTACTAACGTCATCAATCAATAAACTGCAACAGTTTGTCCAACGACATCTTTAAAAAGGAAACAGTATATGGCCAATTTACAAGAAAGGCTTGAGGCGCTAATTGCCCAAGCAGAACAAGATACGTCCATATTACACAATATTGTTCATCAAGGTGCCGATTTTACGACGACCGTGGAAAGCGGAATCATCCCATCTCTTCAAAAGAAACTGCAAGACATCCGAAATGAAATTATTGGTGGGACAAATGATATTGTGGCACTAGCAGAAACGGCTAAGGATCTTGCCGTTCAGGCACAGAATAACGCTATGTTATTTAGAGATGAAACATCTGGTTTCAAAGATTCTGCGCAAAACAGTCAAGAGCAAACCGAATATTGGGCGGGTCAGGCAAGTGCTGCTGCATCTGGCTTGGCCGAGAATATCCATTACAACGATACGACGGTCAAAACTGTATTAGACAGTTTGGGTGAGTTGGCATTTTTAAACAAAATTGCACTGTCACAGATGCAGGAAGAAATCATTAATTCATTATCTCAAGTCGGCGATGAAAAATTGACTTTGCTATCCGTTGCGCCAGAAAACTGGATATTCGAAGAAGGGCAAGAAGTTTCTCGTGATGAATATTCAGTCCTTTGGGCGTGGGCAAATGATAATAACCTAGTTATTTCCCACACCAACTGGGACGCCGGTCAAAAAGGATTGTTTTCTGATGGTGACGGAAGTTTAACCTTTTGTATTCCCGACCTGCGTGGGCAATTCATACGTGTTCATGATAATGGTGCAGACATTGATAGTGATGCCGCTTCTCGTGTGGGCGGAGACACGGTCGGGTCAATGCAATTGGATGATTTTAAAGAGCATACACATACAAGTTATTATTGGAATGGTGCTGCCAGTCCTACGCAACGCCAGAATGTTGTTTCAAATAATGGCGGAGCATCATCATCCGGAACAACAAAGGGAACATGGATTTCAGATAGTTCTGGGGGCTCTGAAACACGCCCCAAAAATATGACACGTAAAATAATGATCCGCTATCAATAAGGAAAAATCATGCCGAATAATGCTTTATCAGAAGCTTTGCGCGAGGCCTATGCCTCTGCCCCCAGTGATATCGTGATTTTGCACACGCTGGAACTCTGCCATCCATCCTTTGTCGATGATGACGATAGCTCTATTGCCATTCGGGTGGTGCGGGACAATCAAAACCTCACCGCCCGCATGGAAGCAACTGCGCCATTAAACGCTGGTGAAATGGTGGAATTTATCGCCATGGGTTTTGATCTGGAATTACCGCCTGTTGATACTGCGCCCGTGCCTGAAATATCCATCACGCTGGATAATGTCAGCCGTGAAATTGTGACGCATTTGGATCGCGCTGCCGAAAGTCAGGACAAGATCGAGATCACTTATCGCCCGTATTTGTCAGACGATTTGGAAGGGCCCCAAATGGACCCTCCATTTACGCTGGTATTAACGGAAGTCAGTGCCGATGCATCCCGCGTGACCGGCAAAGCCCGCATGCTCGATGTCGGGAATAAAGCCTTCCCATCCGAAACATATAACGCCCTAAGATTTGCGGGCTTAACAAGATAAGGAGGCACGATGACACATTGGGCAACTGAATATATTGGAAAGCCGTGGGTCGTGGCGAGTGACGGCCCTGATGAATATGATTGCTGGGGTTTGGTGGTGGCGACCCATAAACGCCTTTATGGGCGGGATTTAACCATTATTCCCGTGCAGGAAAACAATCTGCGTCAGCTGATCAAAACCATTGATGCCCATCCCGAACGGGAGAATTGGGATGTGGTGCATAAACCGATTGAGTGCGACATTGCCCTGATGCGCCAATCACGCCATCCGATCCATGTCGGGATCTGGCTGGATATTGACGGTGGCGGAATACTCCACTGCATGCAAGGTGCTGGGGTGGTGTTTCAAAACCTGCATAGCCTGTCTCTCACGGGTTGGAAAATCGAAAATTATTATCGTTATAAAGGAGATTCTTAGATAAGGTTTTTATTCATACATTGCTGAATAGCCCATTTCGTATATGGCATGATCTTTTCATTGTCCAAAGCCTCTTGAGCGGTCAAAAACTCAATAGGCTCACGTTCATAACAGCCTGTTATAGTATCAAGCTTGTCATGCCAAAAATAAATATGAACAAGCTCCGTATGACCAGTAAAGCTCTCTGTAACTGAACCAATATGAATTAGATCTTGAGGGTTAATGATACCGCCTGTTTCTTCTTTTATTTCTCTTATAGCGGCTTCTGAATATGTTTCTGATTTTTCAACATGTCCGCCAAATAGATGAACGACACCAGGGTTTCTTAAATCGTTATCTGAGTGTCTTTGTAAATAAAAAGAGCCGTTGGCTCGCATGATAAGAACATCAGCCAGATGCTTAAGATAAACATCTGAATTGGTTTCATCATCTGTAACAACTTTTATTTCATCCATACCGGATCATATCTAAAAAAGTTAAAAAAAGGAATAACCATGGCGCAAATTGCCATTCATCATAATCCGTTTCATCTGCACCGGAATGTAGATCTGTTTCAACCGCGTATCGGGCAAACCGTGCGTGGTTGGTTGGATGAACGCGGCATTGCTGAATTCTCAAAGCCAACATTGTGCCTTGTTGATGGTGAGCCTGTTTTGCGTAAAGACTGGGCACTGGTGGTGATTGCCAAGGATATGGTGGTTAGTTTTATCACACTCCCCCAAGGCGGTGGTGGTGGCGGTAAAATTCTGCGAACGGTTTTAACCATTGCTGTTATGGTGGCCGCGCCTTATGCAGGGGCAGCGCTGGCTGGTACGCTGGGTGTGACCAGTGCCATTGGAACATCGCTGTTAACCGCTGGGATTGCACTGGCAGGATCGGCGCTTTTAAATGCGCTTATTCCACCGCCTATGCCCAGCTCGGCTATCAGCAATTATAATGCGACCAGCCCCAGCCCGACATATTCTCTGCAGGCACAAGGCAACCAAGCCCGACTTGGTGAGCCGATCCCTGTGGTTTACGGTCGGCATGTTGTCTATCCCGATTTCGGGGCAACGCCTTATGCGGAGTTTGTGAATAACGATCAATTTTTATTCCAGCTTCATGTGATCGGTCAGGGTGAGTACGATATCGAAGCCATCCGCATTGAGGATACGCCGATCAGCTCATTCGCCGAGATTGAATATGAAATCATAAACCCAGGTGGGGATGTCACGCTGTTTGACACGGATGTCGTGACCGCACCTGAAATTGCTGGGCAAGAGCTTCTCTCTACTGGTGATGGCGGTGATTGGATCGGGCCGTTTGTCGCCAATCCGTCCGAAACCCAAACGAATTTATTGGCACTGGATATGATCCTGCCAAAAGGTCTGTATTACGCGAATGACAGTGGCGGTCTCAATAGCCGTACCGCTTCATGGGATGTTGAAGCTCGTTTGATTGATGATGACGGTGTGGCGCTGAGTGGGTGGTTTAATCTTGGCTCGGAAAGCATCACGGACAATACCAACACGGCTATTCGAAAGACATACAAATACAGTGTGCCTGCAGGTCGCTATGAAGTGCGCGCCATCCGTACCAATGCCAAGGATATGTCCGCCCGTGCTGGCAGTGATCTCAACTGGAATGCGCTTAAAGCCCATCTGGTCCACGATGATGATTTTGGCAATGTTACGCTTCTGGCCATGAAAATGCGGGCAACGGATAATCTCTCGCAACGCTCCTCACGGATGGTCAATTGCATTGTCACCCGTAAACTGCCGATTTGGGATGCCGTGACGGGCTGGTCTGCACCGCAAGCCACACGATCCATCGCATGGGCATGCGCTGATATTCTTAAAAGCAGCTATGGCGCAAAGCTGGAGGACAGCCGTATTGATCTGCAGGCGCTGGTGGCGCTTGATACTGTATGGAGCGCACGCGGCGACACATTCAACGGCGTGTTCGATCGCAAACTCACCGTGTGGGATGCTTTGTCGCAAGTGGCACGCTGTGGTCGCGCTGTCGCCTTTTTACAGGGCGGTCTGGTGCGGTTTGTCAGGGACGAGCCTAAAACCCTCCCAGTAGCGCTGTTCTCTCCCCGTAATATCGTGAGAGGTAGTTTCAAGATCGACTATGTGATGCCTGGGGAAGATACGGCGGATAGTGTCACGGTTGAATTCTTCAACGAAAAAACATGGAAGCCCGATGAGGTGACCGTCAGCTTGCCAGATAGCAGTGCCGATCAACCTGCGACCGTTTCGCTGTTCGGCAGTACAGACAAAGCCCATGCCATTCGTGAAGGGCTTTATATGGCTGCCGCTAATCGCTATCGCCGTCGCATGGTGAGTTTCAAAACGGAGCTGGAAGGTTTGATCCCGACCTATGGTGATTTGATTGCAATCTCTCATGATATGCCGCGCTGGGGCGAAGCGGGTGACGTGGTCGCTTATAATCCTCCATATTTGGATTTATCGGAAAGCGTGAGTTTTAACGAGGGTGATAGCCATTACATCGTCCTGCGTAAAAAAGACGGATCAGTCAGTGGGCCTTGGCTGGTGACCGCAGGAGCAAACGAACGGCAAGTCATGCTGGGAGAAGAATTGGACTTCACGCCTTATACAGGCAGTGAGCAAGAGCGTACGCATTTTGCCTTTGGTATTGGTGAGCAATGGGGTGTGCTGGCCCGTGTGACTGCTGTCAAACCGCGTGGTGATCTGGTCGAGATTGCCAGTGTCGTCGAAAACCCGCTTGTGCATACAGCGGATCAATAAAACAACAATCAAAAACTATAGGAGTAAAAAATCATGTCCCTTGCAGAATGGGGCCTGCTGTTTGGCGTGCTCGCCAACAGCGTCGGCCTGTTAATAGCGTTGGTTAAAATCGTGGCGTGGATATCATCCCATATCGCCACGGTGAACGAGCGTCTCAACAATCTCGAAAGCCAAGTCAATAACGATATTACCGGTCGCAAAGTCGTCGGTGAAATGCGCCAAGACATCGCTGTCATCAAAACCCAGATCACCGATATTCGCGATGATCTGAAGGCGATGCGTACCCCAATCAATTAACCCAACCCAAAAACCATGAAAGGAAAATATCATGCTGACATTACTTGGAAGCCTGCTGGGCTTTTTATCATCTGCGTTTCCGGATTTCTTAAAACTCTGGCGCGACCACTCCGACCGCAAACATGAGTTGGCCATACTGGATCGGCAAATGGAGGCACAACGCCAAGGCCACACACAACGCCTTGAAGAAATACAGGTGCAGGCCGATATTGCCGAAAGCAATGCCCTCTACAGCCATGCCAGCCAACCGAGCGGCGTAAAATGGGTAGAAGCTCTGCGGGCATCGGTGCGTCCGGTTATCACCTATGCATTCTTCATTCTGTTCGCCACCGTCAAAACCGCTGCTTTGTTCAAATTGTTAGATCAGGGTGTCGGCATTACCGACGGACTGATTGCCGTTTGGGACGCTGAAACGCAGGCGTTATTTGCGGCTGTTATGTCCTTCTGGTTTGGTCAGCGTGCCTTGTCAAAATTTCGTTACCACGGCCCTTCGGGTCGCTCAAATCCTTGAAAAATAGTCTCGCGCCTTAAAACGACTTTATCGTTTTAAGAGGCTCGATATTCACTTGATAAGCGCTTGGAATGAAGCGTTACTGTGATTGTAAAAAGCAATTGAAAACAAGGAGATAGCAAAATGAGCAAACTATTTTACAAGGCGATGATCGAAGACATCCAAAATGATAAATGCACCGATGCGGAGCTGGAGGCTCTGCTCGATGCGTTTGAATACACGGTGAAGAAAATGGCCACCACACTGGCACGAAAATCTTGGTATGCGCTGGAAGATTACGCCACATCAAAACAGCGTGGCATTGACCGTTTTAATCTGACGCTGGAGCGCAGAAACGTCAACGGTCAGGAACAATGGTGGGGCGCATTTGAATACGGCAGCAAGAAACTCAAAATCATAGGAACATTGGAAAAATGAGACATATCACGCAAAATGGAATTGACCTGATCAAACGGTTCGAGGGCTTCTCTCGGACCGTTTATTTTTGTCCCGCTGGTTACCCGACTATCGGCTATGGCCATGTAGTCAAGCCATATGAGGATTTTTCTGCAGGCATTGACGAAGTGCAGGCCGAGGAGTTGTTACGCCAAGATGCCGTTATCGCCGAGCGGGCTGTTTTGCGCCTGATTAGTGTACCGCTGACAGACGGCCAGTTCGACGCGCTGGTGTCATTCACTTACAATCTTGGCGGTGGGGCTCTCCAGCGCTCAACACTACGCCGTAAAATCAACCGTGAAGAACACGCCGAAGTACCAGAGCAATTCATGCGCTGGGTCTGGGCGGGTGGCCGTAAGCTAAAAGGACTTATCAGGCGTAGGGAGGCTGAAGCTGGTTTTTATTCAAGCTTTAAAACACAATTACTTATATAGATTAATTTGGACTAATAATGAGCTCTATTTCATTATCATCAAACCATCCCTGTTGAACAAGGTTTGTTTTCAGAAGTTTCGGATTTTCCGAATAATACACAATGGCCAAACTTTTTTCGGCGCGGGAACAAGTGACATAAAAAAGCCGTTTGGTGCGGGTAATGCTTGTGTCTCTATGCTCTTGCTCATTTTTAATATCAGTGGCTGTTTTTTCTTTTACACCAACTAATTTATCGTAAGAAAATAAAAAACCTCTTGAGTCTTCATCATCAATAATGACCATGACTCTTGGAAACTCTAGACCTTTAACACCTTGATGTGTATCAAAGCTGGCTCTTTCGCCAATGTAGTCCGAATATGCCTTGATCTGTTCAAAAGGAGTCAAAAGAAATTCATCCCAGCAGTCAAGAGTCGTTTCCTCACCTTTTTCGCCAGATATACGTCTTTTTGCAATTTCTTCTTCAGCTAGCTGTTGCTCATCTGGTGTTCTGTCGGCAATGGAGCGTAAGCCTTCAGATATTTCAAAGAGACCTGTAGAGGCGACAATTTTCAGCACATCTAAAAATTTAGGGGGCTGCTCTTGAGAGAAAACGTCTAAAAGATTGTCTACAGCTTTTTTTGCTATCTGGATTTGTTCTGCCTGCTTGTCGCCAGAAGCACGTAGGAGCGGTTTGCTTACAAGAGGGGAATACTTACGAACAAGAGCTGCTACAGCAAATTTGTCATCCCTAGATTCAATTAAGGGAAGAATGCGTTCAGAAAATAACTTTATACCGCTTAACGTCCCATCTAAAAGACCTATACGCAGCAACGGATCTCTATAGAGGGGTTCATACATGTCATAGAAACCCATGCGTTTTGCTGCCATGTGGTGTTCAAGAATAAGAGTTTTAACAGCAGTGGATGTATTCCAGTCGGCATCTTCCGAGATTTTTGCCATTCTTTGTGCTACAGCAATTTCGGCCTGCGTTTTATCGGTGGTATTCCCATTAAAGATAAACAAACGTACTACGCCTTCGTCTGCATCTGTTCTTGCCTGCTGCTCTTGTCCGTCTTCCCGCAATTTATTAATCAGTGTAATAACGCGTTTAGGGCAACGATGATTCATTTTCTTTTTAGGCGTTGCCCAGTTTGAGGGAAGATCTTGCCCAAGATCTTCTTTGCCATCAGCATAAATTCTTTGCATAAGGTCGCCAAAGAGACCAAGGATAAATTCAGAATGCTGATTCTGAACAGATAGAAATGCATCCATAAGAGTCTTATTGGTATCTTGGCTCTCATCAATCAAAAGGATAGGAAATTTCTTGATTAAGAGGCGCTGCATGGTCTCTTTCTCTAAAAGAAAAGCAGCCGATATTTTGATAACCTCACTATGATTGAGAGAGTCTTTTCCTTTGTTTTCTCCATTGGGATTATAAACAAACTTCGAAATTGTATCCAGATTATCGAGACGTTTCTTCTTATTGGCGATATCCCGCTGACGGTCTTGACTTGCCTTTCCACCACGACCTTTCCGTTCCTTTTCTTCTAATTCGAGGATGTCTTTTTTAAGCTCATCTTTGAGCCAAGATTTGATATCGTTATTAAATCCTTGGATCAGGGACCACACAAAACTGTGTATTGTCGACACCTCAATCAATGGATCGTATCCGACACGATGTTTAATCTCATCGGACGCCTTGTTTGTATAAGTAATTACAGCCACACGTTGTCCATGGAGACGGAGACTTCTGTTGTAATTCTTTCGTATATGCTGCAGAGCATTTACTAGGGAGCGAGTTTTTCCAGATCCTGCCCCAGCAAATAAAAAGAAACTCTGCGGCATTTCTAGGTTTAAGCAAGTTGCAATTTCAGTATCAACGCCTGCATCAATATTATTTGGATCAGCGGAAAGATCGGTAGTTTGCTGCATCATGCCGCTTCCTCTTCAAGAACTTTTTTGTTGTCGTTTTTTGCAGCATTATCTTCATGCCTAGTAACTTGGTCTTCCAGCCATTTTAGGCCTTCGTCTATGTAGTAAGGGACGGCGAAGTCTTGCGGATCTTTGTGAAAAAGAAGCTCAAGAGCAAATTCTGCCTTGTTTCCTGTCTTTAAGTCCTTAAGAATGGCAGTGCTAAGATCTTGAGAAGTTTTCTGTTCTGCCAAGGCAGTCCGAAATTTTTTGATCAGTCCATCACCCTCAAGATTTTTAAAGATTTCAATATTTGCGAATAGCAAGGCATCTTCAAAAGTGTTGGGTGTGATAGAGGTGGCCTCCTTCGAGGTATCAAGCGTGATATTGACTGGTAGTTGATACACAACGCGCACAGAAAAGCTAGCCTCTTTGTCTACAAAGGTCTTATCATCCATGGTAGCCTTTAGCAGGTCATCCTTATTTTCCTTCTTCGGCAACCATCCTTTAAGTGTGGGATTGCTTGTTGTTTGCCCAGATCTGACATCAATATCGGTGATAATAAGCGTCGCTAACCCCAAATGCTCAATCAGCGGTTTGAAGCGATGAGCATGGCTACCGCCGACCTCTAAAAGGGTTAAATAACGATGATCCAAATTTGGATAGTTTTTCCTTATAAAATGAGGCAAAAGCATTCTTTCTGCCGCCCCCTCAATTAAAATTGCGGCATCTGCGAAGAACAGGTCGCAATGCGCCGCTTTCAGATAGCGAGCCACAAATCGTGCAGTTTCATCGTTTTTCCCGAAGACCTCTGACAGATTGATGACTGTGGATGTTGGTGCTTCTCCTTTTGTCTCGACAGGTTTTCGCCGGAAATATCGAAGGCACGAGAATTCACATTCGTGTGCAATATGGCTGGAATGCGTAGAAACGATCATCTGTGTGATATGTGTCGTATTTGATCCCAAATCATTATGATTTCTTAAAATATCATATGCTTTACGCATAAAGACTTGTTGTACTTGAACATGCAGGTGCGCTTCAGGTTCCTCGATCAACACCAAATGAAGAGGCGGAATTCCTTTTGCGTCAGGTTTTGATGCCATCTTTTTTTCAACTTTTCCTACCTGCATCCATGCATCACGAAAGCTCATTAACCGAAAAACCATAGAAATTAAGTTTTGATAACCTAATCCATTATACTGCTCAGGAAGATGTGCCTCTTGATCAATCTCATATTGGAAAGCGGATGCATGATTCAGTCCATCTGTTAGCTTAATTAGGGTGGAAATTTTAACTTTGGGGTCTGAGATGCCAGGATAACCCAGCCCTTGAATTTCGTTCAAAGGCGCAGCGAGGGAAGATTCAAGTCTGCCATTAAAAGTATTCTGTGCATGATAGAGAGCTTCCAAGGCATCAATATCAGCTCCTTCTGGCATATCACTGGGATTTAAGTGCTTGTCAAAATAAGATCGCACCTGATCACCAAGTTTGCGCTTGTCGCTTCGTTTTGAAGGTTCTGCGCCTCCGTCATCGGACGAGTCCCCATTATTTCCAGCATCAGAAAATCCTCTCTGGGCATTAATTTCATCAATGCGGATAAGACCAGAGAATGGGTTATCTTCGCTCGCTTCAATATTGGGAGCAAGAAGCTGAGGCTGTGCAACCCCATTTTTAGGAGTTTTTAGCTTATCGGGGTCAAGAATATATGAACGAACACGGAATTTGCTGCTGAACCCGCGCTCTAGAAAATCTTTCATCGTGGTAGGCCAGAGGGGGACATTCTTATTTGCGGCCTTAAGAACTTCGCCAGATTGCTGGCGAAGAGTTACATATTCAGCTTTGATGTCTTCCAGTTTTGTTGGCTCAAGCCGAAGTCTTACTCCTAGTAATCCACCGTTCCAGTCCAATGTAGGTAAGAGATGTTGAACGTAATGAATTTCACTTTTATCAACATCTAACCAGATATCCAAGGCAGGAAGCATTGATTCCCATTCAATCATTTCATGTGTCGAATCAGCTTTTTCTTCCCAAATTTTTCCTATGGCGTTTATTTTTCGCCAATTTGTAATGGTGAAGTCGTTAACATCAAAATGTTTTTGTTCAATCAAGAATTTCCTTAGAGCTACAACGGCTGTTGTTTTTCCGCTATTATTAGCACCGACAAAAATTGTTTTATCATCAGACAGGTCGATCCTGACAGACTTTAATTTACGAAAATTTTGAATTTCAACGAATTTAATTTTCATAATTATATCTCCTCCTAGACACCTAAATATTTTTCAAAGAATGATCTCAACCTATCCAGGACAACTGTTTTTTTCTTGGCAAGAGTGTTATCTTTGTCGAACATAGAAACAGCAGGTAAAATACTCGCAAATCCTGTTCCTGTAGATTTCAGCTCACCGTCTCGGAATGCATTTGCAACAAACTTTCTGGCTTCCTCCGGCTTTAGATTTTCTTCCTCAATAATCTTTTCAAGATCTTCTGCTTTATTTCTATCCGTGAAAGCACGCCAGTCTTTATCAACGTCACTATGAACGTTCAATGTGTTTATGAACCTTTCAATCAGTTCCTTTTTGCTCCGTAATTCAATGCTTGAATTCATCGCCTTATCAATAGCCGTCAGGATCTCTTTATCTTTCATGTGAGATTTATGATATTTGGCCACCAGCTGGAGAATATAATCGATGTTGATCGTGACTTGCTTTACAAGCTCAATTTCAAACTCAATATCATCATTGATGCTTTCTTTATCACCATCACTTTGTCTGCGGTGCTTATCGTACAGGTCAAGGTAAGCGCTTTGATAATCCTGAAAATCGCGCTCGGATAATATTTCATTTCTAGAAAATTCATCGAAAGAAGTTAGTATATTACGAAGGCGCAGGATTGTTCCCCATAACTTAATGAAATCCTTTTCAGACTGTTCGCCTTCTATAAATACAGGCAGAGGAAAACGTTCTTGAAGATCGGCTATTAAATCAACGTATCCCCGCTGGGGTTTACCGTCTTTTTCCCAGCCGTTGTAATATTCTTTGAAAGATTTCAGCAGAACAATGCCGCCCGCTTCTTTATTGCCAAAAATCGAAAGAGCATCATTTGTGGCTTGTTCTAAATCACGGAAACAGATGATATTTCCAAAAGTTTTAACTGAGTTCAAGATGCGGTTTGTTCGCGAAAATGCCTGAAGTAGGCCATGGTGGCGTAAGTTCTTATCAACCCATAACGTGTTGAGCGTCGTTGCATCAAAGCCTGTCAGGAACATGTTCACGACAATCAGTAAATCAATCTCACGGTTTTTCATGCGCTGAGAAAGATCTTTGTAATAGTTCTCAAACTTGTCGGCGCTGGTGTCATAGCTTGTGCTGAAATGCTTGTTATAATCATCTATCGCGATATCCAGGAAGTCACGAGATGTCTTGTCTAATCCGCTGGTGTCGAAATCTTCATCCGGCAGGATGCCATCTTCATTTTCTTCTTCGTTTGCGCCAAAGCTGAATATGGTTGCTATTTTCAGGCCTGAATCGCGTGATTTAAATTCGTTATAATATTTCTTGGCAACCTCAATCGAGCTGACGGCAAAGATTGAATTAAACCCGTTCAGGCGAACTTGGTTTCGGATTTCTTTGATCTTTTTGTTTGCGTCTTTTTCTTTGTCCGCAACAACTTCCGCAATATTGGTTAGTTTCTGGAAGGAATAAAAACCACCATCACGCCTTGTCTTTTGCTCGAAATGCTCAAGAATGTAGTCTGTAATGTTCGCTATGCGCTTTGGATCATTCGCGGCCTTTTCAATGTCAATCGCGCGAACTTTTTTGTCCTTAATGTTGTCTTTGATTTTGATGGTATTGATGTAATCAATCCTGAATGGCAAGACGTTCTCATCGTTAATGGCATCAACAATAGTGTACGCATGAAGCTTTTGCCCAAAGGCCTGCTCTGTTGTTTTAAGATGCGGATTACCACCTGATGAAGAGTTTGCAGCAAAAATTGGTGTGCCGGTAAACCCAAAGATATGATATTTTTTAAAAGCCTTTGTGATGGCAGTATGCATTTCACCAAATTGAGAGCGATGACACTCATCAAAAATCAAAACAATATGGCCGTCAAAAACAGTGTGCCCTTTATTGGCAGAAATAAATTTAGCCAGCTTTTGAATGGTCGTGATAATAATCTTAGCGTTTGGATCGCTAAGCTGTTTGGTTAGGATTTTTGTACTGGTGTTAGAGTTAGCCGCACCTTTTTGGAATTTGTCATATTCCTTCATAGTTTGATAATCAAGGTCTTTGCGGTCAACCACAAACAAAACCTTATCAATGCCATCCATATGGGTGGCAAGCTGAGCAGCTTTAAAGCTGGTTAGGGTTTTACCGCTCCCTGTGGTGTGCCAGATATAACCACCAGCATCAATTGTACCCAATTGTTTATGGTTGGTGGACATAGCAATGCGGTTCATAATCCGTTCTGCCGCCGCAATTTGATATGGACGCATCACCAGCAAAAGCTTGTCTGATGTGAAAACGCAGTGACCCGCCCCCTATAAAGGAGTCCAAGAGTAATAGCGTTATTGCTATACATAAC
>ERZ761609.847-NODE-847-length-31747-cov-8.165184_pt1 | contig 31747 bp, 25 predicted proteins | sample MGYA00511163_ERZ761609 | MGnify/ENA primary metagenome ERZ761609 (study PRJEB28899, sample SAMN02445070) | bioreactor sludge metagenome | biome: EBPR sludge | place: Australia: Brisbane, Thorneside Wastewater Treatment Plant | collected 2011-12-16 ...
CCCTTGCCGCACGCGAGCACGATGGCATCACCGCCCGAGATCAAGCCCGCGCGCCAAGCTCTTCACCAGCTCATGCTTGGTCGGCTCTCGCGAAGCTCCGCGCCCCGGCATCGCCTTGAACGCCACCTCATCGCCCGCCTTGATGTCGCTGCTGCGCCCCAAGGGATGCGCCAGCACTTCGCGTCCACGTTCCAGGATCGCAGCCTTGCCTCCGAACAGCTCCTTCACCTCACGCACCCGCCAAGTCTCCCCTTCGCGGATCAGATCGCGCACATCGCCCCGCGTGCGCGTGTCACCCTCGCGCTCCAATTCAGCACGCCGCAGCTCATCGCGTGCGCCAGCGCGGAAGTAGAACTTCCCGCTGGGGCTGCGCGCGCCAAAGCCATGGGCTTCCAGCACCTGCGCCCGCGCTTCCAGCGCCTCTTTCACTTCCGGCGCATCGGGCAGCCGTGTCGCAGCACCGCGCGCCAGTCGGTCAAGTTCGCGATCCAATTCCGTCTCGGCGTGGACCCGGACCTGCGCGTCGAGCCCATGAAACGACAGGCGCTGCACCTCAGCCCGCTTACCTTCCGGCTCAATAGCTACCCACGAGCCGCGCTGCAGATCAGCGATCTGCTCCATCGAGGTGTTGAGCAGCAAGCGCCCCTTATCGTGGGTCTCGATCACCAACACCGCCCGATCCGGGTTCTCACCGCGCGGGCCAAGCTCCACCACCTGGCCAGCCACGCGTCCCATGCGCGGCTCATAGAGCCGCCCACGCGCCAGCTCGCGCCGCACATCGAGCGGTCGCGACGCTTCCAGTCGTTCTTTCCAGTCGGGCTCGAACCGCAGCACGTTGCGCCGCACTTCTTTGCCCAAGCCAAGCCGCGCCAATTCCTGCGCACGCGCCTTCATCGCGTTGGCGAACGCCGCATTCCGCTCGCGTCCGAGCCTTTGCACCAACACCTCGCGCTTCGCAGACAATGCCTGCTCGATCGCCCGGTCGAGCCGGTTGAAGCCCCGCGCCTCCACTTCCCGATCCAATCGAAGTCGCTCGTCCGCAATCGACCGCTCGCCCAGCCGCTCCGTCGCCACATCTCGAGCCGCCTCCCGGAGCCCATGCGCCACGTACTCACGCGGCAGCACGAGCTCGACCCCGTCGCGGCGCACGCCTCTGATAATCACATGCGCATGCGGATTGTCGGTGTTGTGATGATCAACCGCGACCCAATCGAGCTGAACACCCAGATCGCGCTCCATCCGCGCCATCACGTCTCTTGTGTAGCCTTTGAGATCGCCATCCTGTTCGATCAGACGCGCCCCGCTCTCTGGCGCCAGCATGACCCGGAAGTGACGCTTATCGTTCGCCGCCCAATCCCGTAGCCGGTCGTGCGCACCCTCTACCTCGTCATCGCTGCGATCGTAGAAGCGTCCCTGCTCGCCCTCGCGCGCGGCGCCATCACGCTCCAGATAACTCGCATGCGCCAACAATTTCCCGCCACCACCACCGCTGCCGCCTGCGGCGTGTTTTCGGAAACTCACCTTCACCACCGCGCGCTGACGCGGATCGCTCGCCAGCGGACGCGGAGCTGAGCCACCCAATCCACCGCCGCCGAACTTCCGACCATGCAGCGCTTTGCTGAGACGTGCCCCCAACGCGCCACTCGTGCCGCGTCCCGTCTTGCCGCCATGCGCAAAGCCGAAGCGTCCGCGCAACTCATCCTCAATCGGCAGGCGCAACGCAGCGCGTGCGAGAGATGAAAACGGTTCGTTCGTCATCGCGAATTCTTCGCTTCATGCAGGCGCGGTCAAACTTCTTTGCGCGCTACCCAACTTGTCGAAAGCATAGCAAAACCAACGATCAAAACCAATAAAATTCGCCCTTTATCTTGCTGTAATCGTTTGGTTTTGCGATCATGCTTGTGTTGTACAAGATGATATCGGACGCGACAAAACATGCGCACGCGCGATCATTTGCGACAAGATCGATCTAAGCGACGGCACACGCCTAAACTTGTCTTGCGCGACGCGTGCGCCTTGTTTGGAAGGCGTATCGCGTGACCTGGTTGACGCATCTGCGCACGATCGTGATCGCATTAAGCGCCTTCACGCTCTGCTGTGGATTGGTCACGCAGATGCTGGCGCGCGCTTTGGGTTATGCGGCAGCACTTGGTCCCCCGCTGCTCGATTTAGGCAGTCTTCGCCTCTATGCGCCGTTCTCGTTATTGAGCTGGAGTGTTTCCTGGGCGCCCGTCGCGCCGTCGCTCCTTGTGCTTTCGCTCTGCCTTTCGATAGTCTGCGCGCTCGCCTCCTACGCAGTCGCGATTGTATTCGCCAAGCTTGAGCCGATCGCGCTCGCTGAACCCTCGCCCTGGCGCGATTTAGCCTCGTGGCGCGAGTTGGGACATTACGGGCTATTGCGGGACGAGGGCTTGGCGTTGGGCGCCGTGCGTCGTCATGCGTGGGCGAAATACCGAACCGTACGCAGCGACGCGCGCAGGTGCGTGTTCGTCGGACAATCTCAGCACACGGATGATGCTGTCTTAGCTGCGCTCAGGTCTTGGGCCGGGTCACTCGTGCTCGTCGATGCGCGCGGAGCCCTGGCAGAGAGGCTCAGCCGCGAAGACGTTTTGCGGTTCGCGCCGGGACGCAGCGACGCGATCTCGATCAATCCCCTGCTTGCCCTTCGCACCGGCTTGCAAGCCTGGAATGACGCACGCCAGCTCGCCGCCGCCATCCTCGCCAATACCTACGAGGCGCCGCAAACCGCCATCAACGCGTTTGCCCTCCTCATGCTCGATCAGCTTCTGTGCGCCCCACTTGAAGCGCGCACGCTCGCGAGCCTGCGTCATCGCCTGATCGATCGGGCAGCGCTCGTCGCCAGCCTCTGCAGCCGCTGGAGTGCCGAGCCCAAAGCAGACGCCGCGCCCGCGATCTGGGAGATGGTGCGTGTCGCCCGTGCCCATCGCGCGGACCCGGACCAGGCGCTCACCGATTTCGGCCGCATCGATCAAGCGCTCGCCATCTTTGCCGACGCGAGGCTCGTCGACGCGACCAGCGCGCATCATCTCAATTGGGCTGACTTCATCTCAGCGCCCACGCCGCAGACGCTGGTGTTGTCCCTCGAAAACATCGGCCCACCTGCAGCGTCGCTCGTTCGGGCCTTGTTGGCGCATCTTGCAACGCATCGTTCCTGCGCAAGCGATGCCCCGCCGCTGATGCTGTTTGTCGAAGCCGACGCCGCGCGGATCTTGGTCAAGCAAACCGGGGCCACATTGCCGATCAGCCCCAACACCAAGGTGCTCATTCAATCCACCGACATCGCCCACGCAGAGTGCTTGATCGACATGAGCCAGCGCGAAGGCCCAATCGTCGCCATTGGTCCCCAAACCGACGCGAACGCGCAGAGCTTAAGCCGTCGTGCGGGCTATTGCGCTGTCTATGGACCCATACCGTTCGAGATCTATCGTTGGCGGCGCTTGATGTTTCCCGACTGGTTGAAACAAGAGGTGGAAAGACTTCCGACGGCCGCGCTGAAATCGGCTTTGCCCAGCGATGCGCTTCTCGTCGCGCCAGACCACAAGCCAGTGCGCATGCGGGTCCTCGTAGGCGGCGGCGTCACCCGCTTCACTGCACCCACCGCAACGTCCGCGCAGCACGATTGGTCCGCACCTCCCACCGATGGCGTTCGACCACCCGAGCCGCCGGCGGCGGACGCCGTCTCACCCGTTCTAGCCGGTCCGAAGGCTACGAAACTGCGTCGCGCGCTGACGCGCACGGCGACAAAGCCCGCCAACAAGGGAGTGCGCACCAAATGAGCCTCAAACGTCAGCTCACCCTGCATTTGGACGCCGATGTCGCCGCAGCGATTGAAGCCGAAGGAAAACGACGCGGCCTCAACCTCTCACGCGCCGCCAACGATACGCTACGGCGCGCGCTGATCGACGAAGCAGGCCAGGCGCTGGCCGACACCATCAAGGCGCGCCTCGATCGACTCGACAAGCGCGACCACGCACGAGCGCGTGAGCTGGCGCTGCTTAAGGAGACACTGCTGCTGTTCGTACGGGTCTGGTTTGAATATGCCGGACCACTCAATGACGATGATCCCGATGCCAGCGCCAATGCCGAAATCCGGTTTCAAGGGTTTCTGGAGATGCTGTCAGGTCAGGGTAGCGCTTGAACAGCACAGATGACGGGTTCGGAGCGGAAGTGCGCCGTTCGTAACAATTTGGTCTCCGGCAGGAGATCGCCGTTTGGCGCCCCTCACGCCGGCTCTTGCTGCGTCACGCAGTGAACGCCGCCGCCGTTTTCATAAATCCGATCCAGATTGAGCGCGACGATCCGGCGGTCCGGATAGAGCCGCTCGAAGGCCGCGCGCGCGAGGCGATCGGCGCGAGCGTCGCCAAACTCTGGCGTGTAGAGCGCGCCGTTCCCCACATAGTAATTAGTATAAGCGGAGAAGAAGTCAGCACCCCGTGAGCGCGTCTCCATCGCATCTTCAATCTCAACGATCTCAAAAGCGCGACCCCGCGCGTCGCGCGTGCGCGACAAGATAGTCTTGGCTTCTGCCTGAGCGTCGGCGTTTTCGGTCGTGTCTTCTGGATTGAAGGCCATCATCAGCACGCCGGGGCGGACAATGCGGACCGAACCGTCAATATGGCCGTCGGTGATATCGAGCCCCCGCACACCTGGGGTCCAGATCACGGTTTCCACGCCCAGCAGGCGCTTCAGTTCAACTTCGATTTCACTGCGCGAAAGCCCTGGATTGCGATTGTCGTTCACCCAACAGCTCTCGGTCAGGATCAGCGTGCCATCGCCATCGTACTCTAGCCCGCCACCTTCGCCGACGAGATGCGTTTCAACACGGTCGCAACCTGCGCTCGCCGCAATGGCGCGCGCTACGAGACTGTCGCTCGCATGTCTTTGCTTGCCGCCCCAGGCGTTGAAATTGAAGTCCACAGCCGCCTTGGCGCCAGTTGCGGAACGTACGAACACAGGGCCGCTGTCTCGCGCCCACATATCATCGGTCGCCGCGTCAAGCAGTTCGACGCGCGGACCACATAAGCGCGCCGCGAGTGGATGAACTGAAGCGTCGGCCAGCACGGTGACCGGTTCGTGCTCAGCAATGGCCGCAGCAAGGCGCCCAATTGACGCCTGCACGCTCTCATAATAGGCGCCTTGGCCGCCATAGATGGCGGGCGTCGATGGCCAACACATCCAAGTCCGTGCGTGGGCTGCGTCTTCGGCGGGGACTTGAAAAGATTGCAAGGACGACCTCTCGGATCCGCCGCTACAGCCTAGCGTGACCGCACTCAGAGCCAAGCCGGAGAAACGTCTGCGATTTAGGGTCATTGGCGGCCCACTGCTGCTCGACATGCTCTATGAGCTAAAGCAGGCGAAGGTCCTTGGGCAGATCGCCGCCGACGTCATCCGGAGGAATCTGCACCAGCGCAATCACTATCGTGTCGTCCCGACTTTCCCATCGCGAAGGGCTTCTAGCTACGAACTTGCCAGATTGACTCGATTTCTACCGGGATATCGAAGGGCAACGTATTGACGCCCACCGCGAAGCGCGCATGCAATCCCGCCTGCCCAAACACTTCAACGAATAGGTCCGACGCGCCGTTGGCAACACGCGGCTGATCGTGGAAGTCATCTGCGCTCGCGACGAACGCGCCCACGCGCAAGCATTGGGTCACGCGATCGAGCGATCCTCCACAGGCGCTTCGGAGCAGCGAGAGAACGTTCAAACCCGCCGCGCGCGCCGCAGCATATCCTTGTTCAATGTTAAGTTCGGCGCCAACTCGGCCACGCGCCGCCACGCCGCCAAGATTGGCCGGCCCCAATCCCGCGAGATATAGCGTGCGCCCTGCGCGCCGAAACGGCGCATATGTGGCCACGGGCCTTGGTGGATCTGGAAGAACGATGCCCAATTCTCGCAACCGCTGCTCTGGCGAACGATATCGCGCAGGCGTCTCAACTTGAGCCTCCGCTTCATGTACAAGCGCCGCGCTTGCCAACAAGGCGATCACGCTGCGACGTGCGTAGAGACTGCTCATGACCGTCTCCCCGCCCAAACCGCCTCGAACACGCGCAGGAAATTGCCGCCGACGAACTTCACGACATTGTCTTCTCCATATCCCCGACGGAGCAACTCAGAAACCAGGAGCGGCATCTGCCGATAGCTCGTGAACACGGGCTTGTAGTTGGCGTCCATATCGGTGCCCATCGCGACGTGATCTGGCCCGAGCACCTCGCCGAGTTCGAATATGCGATCGACATAATCATTCATTGTGGTCGCGCCGATTCCGGCAGGCCACGCGCCGATCACGCCGCCGCGCTCAACGATCGCACGCGCCATCCCCTCGCTCAAGAAGCGTGGGTTCGTCGCGCCGTGACCCTGCAGATGCGTGTGCGAGCACATCATCGGGCGTTCGCCAACGTCTAGCGCCATTGAAACAACGGGCTCGGCGGCATGCGCGAGATCCACTACCATACCAAGGCGATCCATCTCGCGGATCACGTCGGCGCCAAAAGGCGTCAGTCCGCCGCGCACCGCTGGCGCTGTTTGAATGTCCCCCAATTCGTTTGGGCGATAGTGGACGAGCGTTATTGAGCGAACGCCGTCTTCGAACGAGCGGGCGACATTGGCGATATCGCCGTCGAGAAAGTCGGCGCCTTCCACCGTCACCAACACCGCTACGCCGCCGTCGCCTCTGATGCGTTCGAAATCTGCGGGCTGGGCGACGAAAGCGGCCCCGCCCGCAGCGGTTGCAGCGCGCAGGTTTGCAAGCTGGCGCTCATAGCTGGCGCGCGCTTCGCCAGGCGAAAACTCACGCGTGGACGCGAGCCCCTCGCCCTGGAGGTCTAGTGTTTGAAAGTCCGCAACGAGTGAGAAACTGCCGCCACTGACAAGTCCAGCGCGCATGTCCTCGAAGGCGCTGTCCTCAGAAGTTCCGCGTGCGGAGAATGCAATCAATGCCGGGCTTAGCCCGGTGGCGCCGCGCACAAACGTTCGCCCCGGGTGGGCGTGAACATCTATTGCAAGATGCCGCGCCAAAAGCGCACGCGCCCGCTCAACAAAACGCGCGTCCGGCTCGAACCCCAGAGGCGCTTCATCTGGCGCGAGGACGCCTAGGCCGGCAACGCAGGCCCCCGCGGCCGCCAGCGCCCCAGCGCCGCCAATCAAGAAATATCTGCGTCTCATGCCCCGTCACCTCGCTTCGGGCCCCCTCCGTGGGAGTTAGCCCTCGCCTTCTCGACTAGTCTCATTTGTAACTATATAGTTGTGAGCGCGCAATGCGCAGGCGCGTGGAGCTTGACCTTGAAACTGGCGTCATTGGCCCACGGACGCGACGGGCGACTTGTCGTCGTGTCTGAACAGCTCGACCGCATGGCGTCAGCCGAGCCCACTGCATCGACACTTCAAGGTGCGATCGACAATTGGAGCACGTGCGAGCCCGCGCTCCGGGAACTCAGTGACGACATCTCTAACGACCGTGTCGCCACGCTGCCGTTCGACCCGCGCGCCTGCGCCGCGCCTCTGCCACGCGCGTACCAATTCCTCGACGGGTCGGCGTATGTCAATCACGTTGAACTTGTCCGGCGCGCGCGTGGGATTGCAATGCCAGCGAGCTTCAGGACCGATCCGCTGATGTATCAAGGTGGCTCCGACTCGTTTCTCGGTCCCTGCGATCCGATACCGCTTGCGAACGAAAGGTGGGGCTTGGATCTTGAAGGTGAAGTGGCCGTCATCACCAGTGACGTCGCCATGGGCGCTAGCGCCCACGAGTGCGCGAACGCCATTCGCCTTATAATGCTGATGAACGACGTGTCGTTGCGGAATTTGATTCCGGCAGAACTCTCCAAGGGACTGGGCTTTGTCCAATCGAAGCCGGCGTCGTCGTTTTCACCCGTCGCCGTGACCCCCGACGAGCTCGGCGGCGCATGGCGCGGCGGGCGGGTGCACCTGCCCCTTAACGTTCGCGTTCGAGGCCGCCTGCTTGGCCAAGCCAACGCAGGCGTGGACATGGTGTTTGATTTTCCGACGCTCATTGCCCACGCCGCCAGGACCCGGAACCTTTGCGCCGGCACAATCATCGGCTCGGGCACAGTCTCAAATCGCGGCGCCGACGGCGGTCCCGGAGCTTCGGTGGATTTGGGCGGCGTCGGCTATTCTTGCCTCGCGGAATTGCGCGCTGTTGAGGAAATAGCAAACGGGAGTGTCAGCGCACCTTTTCTCCGGCGAGGAGACCGAGTTGAGATTGACATGCTCAACGAAGACGGCGCCTCCATTTTCGGCAAAATCGACCAGCACGTGGCTCACGGGGGATCCAAGTCATGAATACGCCCCAACAAAAAACCCTGACGACGCCGCTGCTGCGCCTCAGCGACTATCTTCCCTACCATCTAACCGTTGCTGCGAACGCGGTGTCTAACTTGATCGGCGGCGCCTACAAGGCGCGCTTTGGGTTGACCGTTTGGCAGTGGCGGGTGCTCTGCACGCTCGGCGCCGAAGGCCCGATGACCGCTCAAGACATCGTCGCGCTTTCTGCCATGGACAAAGTCACGGTGAGCCGCGCGATTCAAGGTTTGCGCCAACGTGGACTGGTCAACCGCGTGAAATCGAAAACTGACGCGCGCGCCTTCCATTTGCACCTGACAGCGCATGGACGCACCGCCTATCAAGAAATCGCCCCGGTCGCCTTGAGTTACCAGGATCAAGTCCTGGACGACCTCTCACCAAATGAGCGGCGCCTGCTAATGGAGTTGCTCACGAAAGTTTGCGCCAAGGCCCGCCAGCTAGCGCCGGAAGAGTGATCGTCAGTCCTCGTTGGGTGTGGCCTTTCCAGAAAACGAGACCGCGACAGCAAGTGCGCCGGCGGCCAACAACGCTGCTGGCGCGTTAAGCGCCATCACGTCGCGCTGCGTCCACCCAAGACCCAACAGAGCGCCGGCGAGCGTTGGCCCCACGAACGAACCCAACCGCCCGGCGGCAATTGTAACGCCAACCCCGAGGCCACGAACGTGGCTGGCGAAAAACCCCGGCGCGAGCCCGTACAACGTCATCTGCCCGCCAACTAGACAAAAGCCGACAAGCGCCCCAAGCGCCAAGGCGCCAACGAGACTGGCGCCGAAAACCGAAGGGAACGCTGACACAAACGCTATGCCAGCATAGGCCGCAAACATTGCCAGCCGCGCGCGCCCGCCTTGCGCCAGCGCACCGACGACAACGCTCCCGAGGGCGCCGGCCATTCCAAATGCAAACGACACGAAAGCGGCTTCGCGTCCGCCAAAGCCTTGCCCCGAGAGCATGGATGGCAGCCAATTCAAGAAGAAGTGCAAGCTGAGCAACGTAAAGAAGAACGCAACGCATAGGCCGCTCACGCCGACCCAATAAGACACAGGCGCGCGTATCACTGGAGGCGACGCGCCCGCTTCCTGAGATACGTCGGCGCCGGGGGCGGCGCGCTTGCGGTCCAAGAATGCCCGCGACTCCGGCATGAGCACGAGAATGACGAGCGTAAGCGCCAATTGCGCCCATCCACCAATCTCAAACACCGACCGCCACGAAATCTCACCCGGCCAAAGCGCAACGGCCAGCGCTGACAAGGCGCCGCCGAACGGCATCCCAGCAAACATGCTGGTGACGAATGCTATATGGTTCTTGCGGCCAACGGCCTCCGATGAAAGCGCCGCGATACTCGGCATGGCGCCGCCGAGGCCAAGTCCCGTGAGCAAACGCGCGAGGACGAGTTGGTCACCCGATTGGGCAAGAGAGGTCGCCCACGTGCATAGAGCAAAGACGCCGATGGAGGCCACAAGCGTGGGCTTTCGTCCCACCTTGTCGGCGAGGAACCCCGAGATGATCGCGCCTGCCAACAACCCTAGCGTCGCGGCGCCAAAGACGCCCCCTAGAGCGGCCGGCGTCAGCGCCATTTCGCGGCCGATGGTGGGCGCGAGCACGCCAATGACCTGAAGGTCGAACCCCTCGAACATAGTGACAACGAAACAAAGTAGCCCCACGCGCCAAGCGTGACCCCCGTGCGCCCAAGACCGCTCGGTCATGACCTCGCCCCCGCCGAAAACGCACCCGAAAAACCCGGCGCCTGCCGTCACGGACATTGACACGAAGAACAGTAGTTGCAAATGTTACTATATGGAGACTGAGCCGAACGCTCAGCGCAGCGGTTCTGATTTGCCCAAAATTGATCGCTTGTGACCGATTATGGACAGTTCGATCAAACTCGTGTTAATTTTGATCATCGACCGATGAGAGTCGACTGGGGAGGACGATATGAGCAGACAGAAGCGGCCATTTGGTCTGAGTTTATTGGGCGCGAGCGCTCTTGCGGCCGTTTGGGCGGCCCCCGTCGGCATCGCCTCGGCTCAGGAAGGCGCTGAAGCCTCCGACGAGATCGTTGTGACGGCGCGCCGGCGAGAAGAAACGCTTCAATCTGTCCCGCTCTCGATCAATGCGTTTACGGCGGAAACGATCGAAAACGCCGGCGTCGAGAACATCGAAGACATCGCGTCCATGACGCCTGGCTTCACCTTCGCGCCCCTCTTTGGCGGCGGCGCATCGCTGCCGGTTATCCGGGGCCAATCGACAACGATCGGCGAGCCAAACGTCGGCTTCTTCATCGACGGCGTTTATGTTTCATCGCGCGCGATGATGGACGCCATGCTTGGTGACGATGTCGCGCGCATCGAGGTCATCAAAGGCCCCCAAAGCGCGCTTTACGGGCGCAACACCTTTGGTGGCGCGGTCAACATCATCTCGCGCGCGCCCTCTGACGATTTCGAGGGACGCCTTGAGGCCAGCTACGGCGAATTCAACACCGTCGGATTGCGCGGCTCGTTGAGTGGCCCGATCGCTGAGAACAATCTCTATTTCCGCGTTGGCGCGACACACAGTTCCAGCGACGGCTATTTTGAGAACAGCCTGACAGGCGGCAACCTCGACACCCGCGAGACGACAGTCATCGCGGGGACCTTGGAGGCGCGCCCCACCAATGACATCACGTTCCGTCTGCGCGGCGCCTACCAGAACACCGAGGACGGCGACGACCCGTTGCGGTTTGCGGCCAACAACTCGTTCCCCACCTTCCTTCAAGGCCCGCCAACGCCAGCCGGCAATCAGATGTTTACCGGCGAATTGCAGGGCTCTGACACCTTCGCAGTCACACCCGGACATAACAATCGCGAACTGGGCGCGTTCTCGCTCACCGGCGAGTGGCAGGGTGACAATGTCTCGTTCACATCGATCACCGGCTTCAACGATCTCCACCTCGATTTCGCGGTCGATGCGGATTACACTGCAGCCCAAGCAAACTACCAAACGACCCTCACCGACCTCTACGACATTAGTCAAGAATTCCGCCTCGCCTCGACGGGCGATAGTCGGCTGTCATGGCTTGTGGGCGCCTATTACTATGTTGTGAGCAGCGACACTCATGTCGACAACGCCTACGGCGCGGACGCGGTCTCCATCATCACGACCACCGGCGCGGGCGGATTCGGCGCGTGGCGGCGGCTCGTGGGCGGGGGCGTCAGCGACGTCCACGAAGAGACCGAGAGCTTCGCTCTGTTTGGCCAAATCGGTTACGACATCACCGATCGCTTGCGGGTCTCGGCTGAAGGCCGCTGGACCAGCGAAACCAAAAGCGTTGACTCGGTGGCAATCGGCGGATTGTTGAATCCAGCGCCGGGACCGGTGACGCTGCTGTTCGCGGACGAGCGTGACTTCGAGAACTTCGTGCCGCGCTTCACACTCGAATACGACCTCGCCGAGGATGTGCTCCTCTACGCCTCAGCCGCACAAGCCGTGAAAGTCGGCGGCTTCAATACCAACATTGTCGCGGGTTCGCCTATTCCCAGCGAACGGCTCTACGATCCAGAAACCGCCTGGAACTATGAAATTGGCGCCAAGACCTCTTGGTATGATGGACGCTTGGTCTTGAACGGCGCGATCTACCAAATCGATTGGTCTGACCAAATCGTGCGCGCCATCGGGGCATCGGGCGCGTTGATTAACGTCAATGCCGGGGCCGCGACTGTCCAGGGCGCTGAACTTGAATTGCGAGCGCGTCCCATGGATGGTCTCGAGATCAATGCGGGCGTCGCCTATACCGACTCCAGCTACGATGAATATAATTTCGCCCTGCTCGGCGCGATCGGCATGAACCCCAATCTGGCCGGCACGCGTCTCCAATACGTTTCTGAGTGGCAGGCCAACACCTCCATTCAGTACGTGGCGCCGTTGGGGCCCAATCTCGATTGGTTCAATCGGATCGATATCAGCTACCAATCAGATCAAAGCGCCGTCCAGCCAGCGGCGGCCTATGTCGGCGACGCCACCATCGTCAATTTGCGGACGGGATTGGACTTCAACAACATCTCGTTCCGTATCTTCGCCACCAACGTGACCGAAGAGGACGCGGCCGTCGCTGGCGTCTTCCTGCCCGACCCTGGCCAGCAATATGACTATGTGCGCGGCCAACTCGGAATCGGCGGCGCGCCGCTGGTTGGGCGCCAATTGTTCGGCGGCCTCGTAACCACGCGCGCACCGCGCGCGATCGGCGCCTCGGTTAGCGTCAGGTTCTAAGTTTCCTCCTGAGACCTGGGGCGCAGCGCACATCTCGCGCTGCGCCTCAACTTTTTTGAGGGCAACACCAAAACCCAAAGGGCGATCTCCGTGAACCCCCTCCGCGCCGTCACTCAGAGTGAACGAGAGACGTACCTCAAGGACGGCGCCGTCGTCTTGAGAGGCCTGATTCCGCAAGACTGGCTCGCCCGAATGGGCGACGCAGTTGAAAGAACGCTTGCAGCGCCCGGCGCAGCTTCGGTGGAATACGCCGAAGGCAAGGGGCGCTTTCTTGGCGATTTTCTGGTCTGGATGCGCGATCCAGACTTTGCGGACTTTGCCTGCAACTCGCCACTGCCCGAAATCGTGCACGCACTGCTTCAAGGCCAAAGCGTACGGCTCTTCTATGATCAGCTTCTGGTCAAGGAGCCGAGCACCAAAGAAGAGACCCCTTGGCATCAGGACCTCCCTTACTGGCCCTTGCGCGGCGACGATATCCTCTCGCTCTGGGTGCCCTTCGACAGCGTAACCGCCGAGAGCGGCGCGATGCGCTACGTCAAAGGCTCGCACAAATCTGGCGTCCTCTACGCGCCTACGCCTTTCGGCAAGTCCTCAGGTTTCGCTCAAGTCTTGGATGCGGCAAAGTTGCCGCCTTTTCCGGACGCGGCTTCGCTTCTACCCGATGCCGACATCCTTACGTGCGAGATGGAGCCGGGCGATGTCATCGCCCACCACCCGCTCGTCTTCCATTGGTCGCCGGGCAATCTCGACCTCCATCGACGCAGACGCGCGCTCGCGCTGCGCTATGTCGGCGATGACGCCGTGTTCGATGAAGGCGCCGCAAATTTCCTCGCTCACCCAAAGCTTGCGGCTCTGTTGCGCGAGCCGCTCGTCTTCAACACTGGGGACAAGCCGAAAGGTGCGAACTTCCCGCTTGTATGGCCAAGACCTGCGTAGTCCAGTCCACTGATGCCGATCGTTTCAATCGCTGACCTTCGCGAGCATGCGAGACGCAGACTACCGCGCATGGTGTTTGACTACATCGACGGCGGCGCCGACGACGAGATCACCCTGCGCCGCAACACCGAGCGATTTCTCGGCCATGAGCTCCTTTGGGATGTCCTAAGAGACGTCTCAACTATCGACACTTCCGCCAACGTGTTGGGCCAAGCGGTTTCCGCGCCTATCATCATGGCGCCCACGGCCTCCTCGCGCCTTTTCAATCCACGCGCCGGCGAGCGCGCGGTTGCGCGCGCGGCGCATACACACGGCCTTCTCTATTCAGTGTCCACGCTCGCCTCGACGTCCATCGAAACGATCGCGCAAGAAACGCCGGGGCCCAAGGTTTTTCAAATCTATGTCTGGAAGGATCGCGGTCTGGTTCGCGAGATTCTCCAGCGCGCCAAGGCTGCGGGATTCGTCGCAATCGTCTTGACGGTCGATACGCCGGTCGCCGGCAACCGGGAGCGCGATCCACGCAATCACTTCTCGATTCCACCGAAAGTGAGCGCCCACACGGCGGCCCAGGCTCTTGTCCGCCCTGGCTACCTCTTCGATCTCGCAACTACCCCGCCTATCCGCGCCGAGAATTTCGCCCACATCGCAGGCGGTGTCGGCAGCATTGTCGATTTCATCAACACTCAATTTGACCGCACCGTAACTTGGCGCGACGCAGCATGGATGCGCGAGCAATGGGATGGCGCCTTCGCAATCAAAGGCGTGGGCCGGCCAAGCGACGCCGCTCAGTGCATCGATCTTGGCGCTGACGCAGTCTGGGTCTCCAACCATGGCGGACGTCAACTCGACACAGCGCCCGCGACAATCGACCTGCTTAAGCCGATTGCCGATGCCGTCGCGGGGCGAGGCCAGATTATCCTCGACGGCGGCATCCGTCGCGGCAGCGACATCGCAAAGGCGCTCGCGCTGGGCGCGAACGCGGTGGCGATCGGACGCCCCTATCTGTGGGGTCTCGCAGCTCTTGGGGAGGCCGGCGTCAACCGCGCGCTCGACATCCTCACAAGTGAGTTGCAACGAACGATGGCGCTCCTTGGCCGCAGTCGCATCGCTGCGCTGGGCCTAGACATTGTCGCCGATGTTCAGGACGCGGACACACGATCACGCCACCTCGATCGGTAGGCGCTCAAATCGAGCGCAAGCGGCGACACTTCTTTGAGTACAATGTTTGGCTTCAGATGGGGCCGCGCCACGCGCAGCGCGCCAAACGAAACGTCACTCTCCTCGCTGCCAACAAACACTCGAGCGTCTTGCCGCAAACCCGCCAGCGCCCGCGTGAATGGATCGCATCGGCCAAACCGGCCATCAATCAGCACTGGGCCGCTGGCGCCAATGAGATCTAACCCGACGTCGCACATGAGGGCAGCGTAGAGGGCGATGGCCGCAGCACTTTCACTCGCATCGCCGGACGCGCGCGTCCAGCCGCCGCGGCCATTGGGAAACGGACCCGTGCCCGGCGCCCAAGTAGGCGACACCGCAATGTCTTGGCCCACCACCGCCTGAATTGCCGCCAGCATTGGGTTCTGGCGCTCAGAGGAGTCGATGTCCGCGCCACCGAGAAGTTCGATTTCGCGCCCGCCCATAAAAAGCGCTGTCGGCGCGGGTCGGCCCTCGGTATCAACATTGACGAGGCAGTTGCGATCATCGGGCAGCGCCTTCAAGTCGAATGCACTGCCCGATCCGAGCGAGCGCATGGATACAAACCAAGTGCCCGTTGAGATCACGGTGGCGTCTTGGTCTGCGATTTCTGGAAACCCGCGCGCAGCGTAGAGCGCTGCGTTTGAATCATGCAGGCCGGCATAAACCTGGACATCGCCTGGCAGCCCCGTGCGCTTTGCCCAATCGCGTGAAATCAGCCCCAGCACATCGTGCGCCTGTCGCAGAGGCGCAAGGCGCGCCGCCCATCCCCGGCGCATAGCCATGTCCGAGGCGCAATTGCGCGCCGGTGACCACAAATCCGTGTGCGAGCCAAGGCTGGTCACTTCGCTCGCGGCGACGCCAGACAACACCCAGGCCCAATATTGCGGCCAGGGGAGGATCAAAGCGTCGCCAGTAAGAAGCTCCGGTCGGATCGCCTCTAAGCAATGCAATTGCTGGCCCAGGTTCAGCGACATCCCCATAGCCGGAGAGCCTGTGTGCGAAAAGGCATCGCGCTGATTGCGATAGCCTTCACGATGTTCCTGAGACGGCTCGTACTCATAGTCCACGGGCGGCGCCGCCAGGACGCCATCGCGAACGATCGCTGCGGCCGCGCCGTGCGCAACCGGGACGATCGCCCCAATGCGTCCCAGGCCTGCAAACTGCTTCAGGACTTCGCCGAGCCAGGTTTCGATGCCGGTTGCGTCCAGCGCCAGATACTCATCTGACGAGGAGCGTGCATTGGGCCGCACGAGTCGCCGCACCAGAGCGCCGGCCTCATCCCACAGGGACGCCTTCGCCATGGTCTTTCCAACGTCGAGCACAACGACCATGCGGTCCTTCATCGTCACGCTCCGTTGTGGACACGCCGTCGTGGCCTGATAGGATCGATCACGTTCGCGCAACTTTCGTCAAGTCCCGCCAATTGGATGGCCGCAAGTGACCCAAGCCCCCCTCTCCCAGGACGCTATCGAAACTCATAATGCCCAACGGCGCGAGGCGCTCGACGACGACTATCAGGCCCTCGCACGCACATTGCGCAGACGCGGCATCGATGCGGACCGGGTGAAACGCAGTGTCGCAGATTTCTCGATCGCGCTTCCTTCTTGGGCGACTGGCCGCGGCGGGACCCGCTTTGCGAAATTCGCCATTCCCGGCGAGCCCACCAACATCCACGAAAAACTCGAGGATTGCGCGGTAGTTCAGCAATTGAGCCGCGCCACGCCGCGCGTCTCGCTGCACTTTCCTTGGGACGGCGCGAGCGACTATCGCGCCCTCAAAGAAAAGGCTGACGGGCTGGGGCTGGGCTTTGACGCGGTCAACTCAAACACGTTTCAAGATCAACCAACTCAAGCACACTCCTACAGAAACGGCAGCTTGAGCGCGACGGACTCTGCCGTGCGAGAACAAGCGATCGCGCACAACATCGACTGTATCGAGATCGGCAAGGCGCTTGGGTCGCGCGCGATTACCGTGTGGGTCGGCGACGGCTCAAACTTTCCAGGGCAACAAGATTTCACCCGCGCGCTCGATCGTTACATCTCCGCCGCGTCGGCCGTCTATGCGGCGTTGCCAGACGACTGGTCGATGTTGCTCGAACACAAATTGTTTGAGCCCGCCTTTTACTCGACGGTGATATCCGATTGGGGGAGTTCACTCATGGCGGCCCAGGAGCTTGGCGCCAAGGCGAAATGCCTCGTCGATCTTGGGCACCATGCGCCGAACGTCAACATCGAACAAATTGTTGCGCGCCTGCACCGCGTTGGAAAACTCGGCGGCTTTCATTTCAACGACAGCAAATATGGCGACGACGATCTCGACTCCGGCTCGATCAATCCTCACCAGCTCTTCCTGGTGTTTAGTGAACTCGCCGAAGCCGCTGCGAGGGCGCCTGCCGGCCCGACTCCTGCCTATATGATCGATCAATCGCACAACGTAACCGATCCAATCGAGAGCCTCCTTTCTTCCACGGAGGCAATTGTCTCCGCCTTCGCCAAGGCTGCGCTTGTAAACCGCGACGCCTTGCACGAAGCACAAGAGCGCAACGACGCGATGATGGCGTTTCAGGCTTTGCGCGCTGCATACAAGGTCGATGTTTCTCCGATCCTCGCCGTGGCGCGCGCCGAAGCGGGCGGGGCCATCGATGTCTTGGACTTCTACCGTCAAAGCAACTGGCGTGAGCGCAAGGCTCAGGAGCGGAAGGCTGTTGGGCTTGGCGCCGGCATCGTTTGAAGCGCCCAAGCTGCCGAGCTAGCTGGACAAGCTGCAAAAACCAGAACCTAAGCGATCAAAGTCGCTCTGGATGAATGATCGATGAGCGGGTCTTGCGCGGCGGCGTCCAAGACATCGCCGACCTTGAGTTTCACTAACTGTTCTTCGCTCATGATGACATTGTCATAGGACGCGATCTTGTGAGCGCCAGGCAGGAAATAGAGACAGTCATTTTCCAATGTTGCGTCATCCAACGCGACCCAGATGCTGATGGCGCTCCGAGAATGGAAAGACCAGTAAGGACTGTCCAAGCGCCATCCGGTCGGATTAGCCCACGGTTGTTTGATGAGCGCTTGATCGTGCCAGATGCGGACCCCTGCCACTCCGGCAGGCGTCGCAGCCATCTTGCCCAAATGCGCGTCGCGCATCAGCCGGCGCATCGTCTCGTCACTGCCACAAGTTCACGCGCTGGATAAAGCGTTATTGTAGAAATCACTGCTATGAACTCGGCGTGGCCAAAGACGCGCGTTCGCTTACAGCGTGATCGATGGTCTCGCGCCAGTGTTCAAGCTCTTCTGGGTTCAAGCCCTCATCAATGACGACAAAGCCGTCGTCACGATAAGCGCCGATTTTGGCTGTGAAAGGTCGGCAGTCATCTGCGTGCAGTCCCTCAAGACCACAAGAGCATGATATCGACCCCCGCAACGCGCCGGGGCGCGCCGTTGCTCGACGCGCCCCACATCGCGAACCCTCTACCACTCGGCGCGGATGCCCACGGTGAAGTAGCGTCCGTCAAGGTCGTAGAGACCTGGCACTGTTGGATAGCCAACGCCCGCCAATGTCGTCGGCAAGAGCGGCGGCTCTTGATCGAAGAGATTGTTGATGGTGCCGTAGAGTTGCATCCTGCCGCCGCCGGCGTCGAAATTATAGGCGGCGTAGGCATTGGTGTAGAACACCGCGTCGAGCGTTGGATCTTCAAACACACCCCCGCCGGCGGGGCCAACCTTTCGCATCGAGCCGATGTAGCGCTCCTGCAACGTGATGGTGAAGGGCCCTTGATCATAGGTGACCGCGAACTGTCCGCGCCATTCCGGCATGCCAGGCGTCGACAACCCAACATATTGCGTAACGACGCTACCCGAAACCGAATTGGCTTCATCGACGTAGCCCGCGAGCAGGCGGAACGACAGGTCCCCAGTGCCCACTGGATGAGTGTATGTAAGGTCGAAATCAATCCCCGACCGGTTCTGCACGTTGGCATTGGTCTTGAGTAGGCTCACAGAGGTGATGTTGTCTGTACTGGGGTCGCCAACGATCTGGGCGCACGCGGTTGCGTCTCCATTGAAGCAATCGTTCAGCACTTGCGTCACCGTTCGGCCCGTCACAATGCCGTCGGTTAGCTCGATGTCGTAATAGTCGAGCGACGCGGTCAAGCCTGGCAAGAATGACGGCCTAAACACGGCGCCAATGGTCCAGGTGTCGCCGGTCTCTGGCTGAAGATCGGGATTGCCGACGGTAATCGTGGGTATGGTAGGGATCTGGTTTCCAGTGAAGGGATTGATCGTGAACGCTGCAAACCCGGTCGAGGGACTGGCGAATAATTCGTAGAGATTGGGCGCTCGGATATCGCGCGAGCGCGACATACGGAAGCGCAGGTCAGAGATCGGCTCGTAGGTTAGACCAAGCTTCCACGTGTTGACGCCGCCACTGTTTGAGTAGTCGGTGTATCGGAACGCGCCGTTAAATTCGAGATTGGCGACGATCGGCGCGATCGTCTCGACATAGAATTCTTGGACTGTGTCGCTTACTTCTTGCTGTGCGCCGACATTGCCTTGTTGCCAGCCACCGTAACGGCAAGACGTCAGTGTTGGGCACAACGTCACATTGATCGCGCGGCCGCGAATGGTCGCCGGATCGATTTGGGACGTCGCGACGTCGTTAGAGGTTCCAGACAATTCTCGCGTGCGCCACTCGACCCCTGCGGCAACAGAGACCGGACCTGCCGGCGCCTCGAAGAGTGTTCCTTGAGCATTGAAGGCCAGAACCGTTTCCGCGCTTGTCGTGGTGTTTTCATTGGTCCCGGTGATGTAGTCGAGCGCAGCCTGCGATGGCGCGCCGAAACCAAAGAGATTGATGGGGACGCAACCATCATAGATGCTGCCGGGGCTGGTGAGCGTGATCCGGCAGACGGTTTGGCCGCTTCCATTGTCAACCGCGTCTATGGCCGCGTGGAGCCGCGCGACGTTGACGGCATTGTGTTCAGCGCCTTCCTGCTCGGTTTGGCCGTGGCTCAAGTGGCCATCCCACGTCCAATCACCGGCGAGGTCTCCCGCCAAACCGGCTGAGAGGTCGTAATAGGTCGTGTCGGTTGTGTTGTACGAAGCGCCTCCTTCGCGATTGGAGCGCTGCATGAAGAATGAATTGTACCCGTTCGTGGTCATCGTGCTCTGTAAGCCGGCCGGTAAGAACGGGTTGCCGGTGAACACCTCCAGCAACGTGCCGCTATTGGCGCTAAAAGCAGGCCATCCATACTGGTTTTGCGCGTTGTTGAGGGCTGCTGTGACTTGCAGATAGCCGGTGACAGCCGGCGAAAATTCGTAGTCGAAGCGCGCAAAGAGCCGATTGGTTTCGGACTGACCCAAGGGCTGCATCGCGCCGCTTGGCGAATAGCCGTCGCCGCCGACTGCATTTGGCGCTCCAGGCGGCAGAACGGTCCCAAAGTTCATCGGCCCGTAGGCGCCGCCGGGCAAGAACTGCGTTCCAGCGAGAGGTGCGGAACCAAAGTTGATGGGCAGGCCATTGGAGCTGACGATCAAGCCGCCGGTTGTACCGGTGTAGAAGCGGGTGTCGGCGACATTGAAATATGGAGACGCAAGCGTGCCCGAACCCGCCAAAGCCCAAAGTTGAGCGCTCTGCGGACGGTCCAACAGACTGTCAATCCCGTCGGCCTCGAAGTGCTCGAAGCTCACAATCACATGTCCACGACCGTCCAGCACGGACATGCCGCCGGCAAGCCCCGCTTTGATCTGCTGGTCGTCGCTGTAACGGGAAATGCCATATTGAAGATTTGCCCGCAGTCCCCCGAAATCATCATCGGTGATATAGTTGACGACGCCCGCGACGGCGTCGGAGCCGTAGGCCGCCGACGCGCCGCCTGTCACAACATCGACTCGGTCGAGAAGCAGTTCGGGCAACACGTTGGCGTCCACCAGACCGCTCGATGTCGATGGGGCGACCCGGTTGCCGTTCAAGAGCACGAGCGTGCGGTTGGGTCCAAGTTGACGCAACTCGAGGAAGGCGCCCGCCGCGGCGGTGCCAGCCGCACAGCAATAATAGCGGCCACCTTGGATTGACTGGCCGGTTAGCGCGGGCAGCTCCCTCAGGCCGTCGGCGATCGTTGAAGGCGTGGTCGACAGCAATTGCTGCGCATCAACCGCGGTGACTGGCGTTGGCGCCTGGTACCCTGGGTTTCGGATACGCGAGCCAGTGACGACGATCTCATCCTCGGCGCCAGCGGCTGCCTGGCTTTCGGCTCCTTCGACGGTCTGCGCCGCCGCCATGCCAGTGAACCCGCCAAATTGGGCCGCCCCCAACATCAAAAGCGCGCGGACGCTCTGCGCCTGGGCTGATTGCTTCATGCTCGTCGCCTCCCCGTTTATTGTTGGTTCAGCAAATGGGACGCACCCGCACAGCTGAGCCTGCGTTGATCGCAATGCTCACTGTACGTCAGTTTAAATCAGTGACAATCACCTTCTGTCACTATTTTCGATCACATTCGATCAAACCGGTCGACTTGGGCGCGCGGGTCGCGACTAGTCAGGTCAGCAGCCCCGCCAGGATGCGCTGGACGGCCAACGCCTCGCCTACATGCGCGCGCGGGTTCGTCAGCCTTAAGGAGTCCACGCACAATGCGCGGACCTGCTGGCTTGCCGCCGAAGCGATCGGCTAGCGCCTATCGGCTGTCGAGAGACTTGCGATATTTCTCAGCTTCCCAGTCAAGCAGTTCAGCTTCGTGTGAAGCCGTGAGCCCCCGTATCACCGCCCCTTCCGGCAATCGAACCGCCACATCGAGAAGCGCGTCCATCGCCGAAAGAGCGCCCGGCGTGCAATCTCGCCGCCTGAACGCGCCGACACCCGCTTCGAAGATCAGTGACGCCGGCTCGGCGCTCTCTTCGGTCTGCCCGGCGACGCCAACCGCCCCGCCCAGAAAAACAACCTGATCCGGGGTCAGCGGCGCGCGCGTCAAGACCTCGAATAAGAATGGATCGAGCCCGGCGCCACATTGCGCTTCGGCGAGGCAATAGACCTCGTTCTCAAACGCGCGGGCAGACGTGAGATCGGCCTTTGGTAGCGAGCGCACCGGCAAAGTCAGGCGCTGCTCAACCTCTCGGAGCAGATCCGCCGCCGCGCGCGGCCGATCCGCTCCGACCACCACGCCATGATTTTGAAGCAGGATAACATCGGCCGGACCGTGAACCGCAAACGCTTCAGCGACCGCTTTCGCCAAAGGCGCGCCTGGCTTGGTGTAGGGAATGAAGACACCCCGCAGGTCGCACCCCATGGCATGTTTGAAACGCGATGGACCATCCCCAAGCACCGACACCGCAACGCTATTGACCGCATGTGCGTGCACGACCGCCGCGTGCGGCATGAGTGCATGCAGGCTGGTTTCAATCGAAGGGCGAAGCCCATCGACCGCGCAGCCGCTTTGGAGGTGCGCTTCCATCGCCTCGAACTCGCCGCTGTCTCGAAGAGTGAGTAGCGGGGCTAGAGAGATAGGGGCGAAGATGTTGCGCAGCACGGCATCGCGCATCCAGGTCCCGGACGCCTTCACCCAAAGCGCATCACCGGACTTTAGGGATGCATTGCCGCCCGCCCCTTGAACTAAGAGCGGGTCAGCGCCCAGTTCGGCGGCGGTCGCCGTCAGTTCCTCCGGCGCCAATGTGTCCACGTCACTCCCCAAATTCCCTTGGCTTCGAAACTTACTTGTCCAGACCGTCCAGCGGCAAAGCGGTCGTGTATTTTACCCGGCGCAACGCGAAACTCGTGCTTGTTGTGCGCACGCTCGGGTGGCTCAGCAACGTTCCATTCAAGAGCCTATCATAGGCGTCCATGTCGCGCGCGGCGATGATGAGCAGGTAGTCCCAGTTTCCTGAGGTTGAATAGGCTTCCAGCACCTCGGGCACTCGCTGCAGAAATGTTTCAAAAGCTTTGCGAACCTTGTCGTTGTGCTCCTGCATGGTCACCCATGTCATCGCGAACAGGGATAGGCCGACGGCGCGCGCATCGAGCAGCGCAACGCGCCTTTCGATGACGCCCGCCTCCTGCAACTCATTGAGCCGCCGCCAACAGGTTGATCGGCTCATCGCGGCGCGCTCGGCCAATTCTGCGTGGCTAAGCGCGCCGTCGGCCTGAATGAGCGACAGGAGCGTCAAGTCTGAACGCGTGAGGGGCACAGAGAACTTCCTTCTCAAAAAGGATCGTAACGTGAAGCAGATGTGCCAAATACTATCCGCACTCGACGACTTTTGAACCCCTTTCCCCGCTCAAGTAATGCAAACTTCCCTCATTCAAACGTCGGATTAGGATCGCCCATGACCGAAGCAGAAAACCCGATCGGCACATTGGGCTTTGAGTTCATCGAATTTGCGCCCGCTCCGGGCGGCGCCGACGCCATTCGCACGACCTTCTCGGCGCTGGGATTTACCCTGGTCGCACGACATCGCTCACAACGCATTGACCTCTATCGCCAGGGCCGGGTGAACTTCCTCCTCAACGAAACACCAGCCAGCCCCGCCGCGCATTTTGCGCGAGAGCACGGCGCTTCAGCATCGGCCATGGGTTTTCGGGTCAAAGACGCCAAGCATGCATACGAAGAATTGCTGAGGCGCGGCGCAGAGCCGGTCGAGACTGCGTGCGGGATCGGAGAATTAAAACTGCCGGCCATTCGCGGCATCGGCGGGGCACTCATCTATCTGTGCGACGCACGCGGCGGCGCGGACGGTTTCTTCGACGTCAATTTCGACTTCACCGACGGCGCGGAGCGCCAACCAGAGGGGTGCTTGCTCCTGGAGATCGATCACCTCACCCACAATGTGTTCAAGGGGCGGATGGATTATTGGGCGAACTACTACGCGCAGCTCTTCGATTTTCGCCAGATCCGCTTTTTCGACATCAAGGGCGAATACACTGGCCTGCATTCGCGCGCGATGTCGGGGCCCGAAGGAAAGATCCGGATCCCACTCAATGAGGAATCGTCCAGCGGAACTGGCCAGATTCAAGAATTCCTCAGCCGCTACAACGGCGAAGGCATCCAGCACGTCGCACTGACAACCGACAATATCTACGAGACAATTGATCGATTGCGCCGCGCCAACGTGCCCATGATGACGGCTCCACCCGCCACTTATTACGAGGATTTGGACGCACGCCTGCCGAAGCATGGCGAGCCGTTGGCCGACATGCAGAAGCGAGGCATCCTCATCGATGGCTCCACCGAAGGCGGCGATCTTCGTATTCTGCTGCAAATCTTCACCGAAACACTGATCGGGCCAATCTTCATCGAAATCATTCAGCGCAAGCGCAACGAGGGTTTTGGAGAGGGCAATTTCACAGCCCTTTTCAAATCCATGGAGCGCGATCAGCTGCGCCGCGGCGTCATTGAAGCGGCTTAACGGCGGCAGGGAGCGACCAGATGCGTATTCGGCAAATTCACCACGTCGCCTATCGCTGCAATGATACGAAGGAGACTGTAGACTTCTATGGGCGCGTGCTCGGTATGCGCTTTTTGCTCGCCATCTCTGAGGATCGAGTCCCCTCGACCAAGGAGCCTGACCCCTACATGCATGTGTTTCTTGATGCGGGAAACGGCAATATTCTAGCCTTCTTTGAATTGCCGAACGCACCGCCCATGGGCCGCGACCCCAATACCCCCGCATGGGTGCAGCACATCGCCTTTGAACTTGAGGATGAACGCGCGCTGTCAGAGGCGGCGGAGGAATTGAAGGCGCTTGGTATCGATACAGTTGGACCCACCGACCATAGCATCATCAAATCGATCTATTTCTTTGATCCAAACGGCCACCGCCTTGAACTCACAGTGCGCACTGCTAGCGATGCAACGCTTGCCGAGTTGAACGCCTTGGCGCCAGAGATGCTCGCGGCCTGGAACAGTTCCAAAAAACCTGTCAGACATGCCGCTTGGCTGCATGCGCAGGAATTTGCCCACGAGACATAGGGATTCAAATGACGCTGCGCATCGGGCTGCTCGGCGCTTCGCGCATCGCCCCCTTGGCCATCCTTGAACCCGCCAAACACATAAGCGGCATTGAAGTGGTTGCAGTCGCGGCGCGCGATTCTGAGCGCGCCCGCGCCTTTGCGGCTACACACGGCATTGCTCATGCGGCGGCGTCTTACGACGAGCTGATTGCACGCAACGACGTCGACCTCATCTACAACGCCCTGCCGATCCCCTTGCACGAGACCTGGACCATCGCGGCGCTCGCGGCGGGAAAGCACGTCTTGCTGGAGAAGCCGTCTGCGCCAACGTCTAAAGCCGCGCAGCGTATGGTCGAGTGCGCCAAAGCGAAGGGCACGCGTCTCATTGAGGCCTTTCACTATCGCTATCATCCACTCTTCGAGCGCATCCTCGCACTCGCGGGGAGTGAACTTGGCGCATTGAAGCAAGCACATGCGGTGATTGACGTACCCGTGCCGCAAAGACCCGGCGAAATTCGTTGGGACCCCGCAATGTCGGGCGGCGCCCTCATGGACCTTGGCTGCTACCCCGTGCACTGGCTACGCACGCTCGGCGGCGAACTCACCATCGTGACGGCGGACATCACGATGGCGGCGTGCGGCGTCGACGAATCCGCATTGGTTCAATTCCGACTTGCGAATGGCGCCGACGCGAGCCTGCATTGCTCGATGGTTCCCCACGACCGTGGCCGCCTGACGACGCTCACTCTGACGGGGCAACGCGGTGAACTCTTCGTACGCAATCCGATCGCGCCACAGATGGGCCACGAATTGCGGTGGCGCCTTCACGGTGAAGCCGACTGGTGCGAGGAAACCGCCGTCATCACGACAAGCTATTTCCATCAATTGAGTGCGGTAGCTCTGGCGCTACGTTCCGGCGCCGCTCTGCCAACTGAGGGCGACGACATTGTGCAAAACCTCGCCGCACTCGAAGCGATTTACGAGGCGGGAGGTCACCCCCGCAACGAGCGATAGCACCTAGAAGGCCTGCAGTTTGCGAGCGGCCCCGACGTCCGGCGCGGCAAGGTCGGTATCTGGCCCGAAATACCGTAGGACGACGAGCGGCTCGGTTTGTGAGGTGTTCTGCAGCGTGACACCTTCACGCGCGGCCGTATCGGTGATGAAGAACTCATCGCGCGTCATGTCGTGGAAACCGATCAAGCTCGGCGAAGAAACCACCATCCCGTTGGCGCTGCCTTCGCCTTGAACGACAATCGCGCTTGATGCGCCCGGATCGTTCAAAGTCATCTTGGCCCCGGGATTGATCGTCAATTCACGAGCTGTGAACAGAAGTTGGCCCCGCACCCGGCCGTAGACAACCCACCGATCCATCCAACCTTCCGCATCTGTTTCCGCGACGGCGATTGGCTTTAGGTTGTGGTTTGCCTTGAAGTTCGGATCGACATTCGCTTCCCAGTCCAGTTGCTCGATCAGATAGTCGAGATCATCACGGTGCTCGTCCGGCACATCCTTCACGAGCAGCTCCCGGGCCACCTCGCGGCCTTCGCAGAGATTTTGATACATCGAGAACACATCGGAGCCCCATTGCGGCTCGTACGTGCACAAGGAGCCAGGCGCGTGAAGGATGCCAGGGCCCACTAACCACCCCTCTCCGGGCCTTAGAGTGTAGGCCACCGAGAGATCAAGGATGCGGTTGTCGCCACGCGCCCACATTTCCAGCGCGGCGCGAACGTCGCTCTTGGTGACGCCAGGAGACAGTCCATAGAATGTGTAGGGAAACGCGTTGGCGACTTGATTCATCTGCGGTGGAAAATAATACCCCTCGGGTTTTCCTTCCTGCCCCACGCGTTGCGCAAACGACTCATCTTGATGCATGTGCAGGGGGATTGGCCCCATATTGTCGAAGAACTTGGAATAAACCGGCCAGCGGCGATAACGCGCCCAGAGCCGCTCACCAACGATCGCCGCGCCGCGGGCGGCGACCGCGTCCCGCAGCGTGAACCTCGCATCACCGTCAACAACATAACTTAGGCCTTCATCATCGGTGCGGTTCTCGTTCGCGGCTTCGGTGGTGGAGCCGAACCATCTTTCGTCGATGCCGCCGCGATTGAGACCGAACGCGTAGAGATCGCGAGGATCCAATTTCAACCGCCGACCCGGATGCAGGAAGGACCGAGGCACCCAACACGGCGCGAGCCGCAAGAGCCCGCGGCCACGCTCCAAGGCTGTATCGACCGCGCCCTCGATCCCCGCTTCCAGTGTGCGCAAGGCGCGTACGTCATGGGTTTCCCGCGTCGTCATGGATGTCCCTCACTCGTATTCGGCGACGATCATTGCAAACATCTCCAGCCGAAGCGCCCGGAGGCGAGCCCCTCCGCCGACCTTCTCTAAAGCAAGGTCAGGCCCGTTCGGCGCGAGATAAGCGCGCCGGAATGAGCGTCCGTCTCGCGGACGAAGCGTGATGTCGATCGCTTCAATCGGAAGCACCGGCGACTCGGTTTGATAGTTGAGGAGCGACACGATCACGCGCTCTTCCTGCTCAAACGCCGTCACCCAGACGCAAGCGGGAGCGTTTGCTTCCACGCGCAGCGTCGCCGTCCCGAGGAAGTATTTGATCGCGCCTAGGAACAGCTTTTGAGAGGCGCCCTGTGCGGCTTCAATGTCCGCGGCAGCATAGATTGCCTCGCCGGCGCCGAACGCATTGCGCACGAGCGTGGGCGCATCAAGCCACATGCCGGGGGGCGAGCTATGAATGCTCGACCAATTCTCGTCCTCCACTGAACCAGAATGGGGATGTCCAAGGGGCAGCGTAAGTTTTGCCAGTACAGCGCCGCTCCCCGCGCTTACCCTCACCGCGCCCGTGCGCGCTCGCGCATCGAGTGTGTGAGTTAGCCGTCGCTGCGGCGCCAGCGCCTCGCGAACCCAGTCGCATGCCGGCTCGACATAAATGCTGCGTCCTTCTTCTTCCGCCTCAAACGACGCGCCGAACACGTCCGCCAGTGCGAAGTCCTCGCCTCGGGCACCCGATGCATCGGCAAGCGACGTCAAGCGACTGGCATAGATCTTTCCGCCGCCCGCGACGTAGCGGCGGACCGCCTCGCATTCCTCGGCGTCCATCCTCAGCACATTTGGCAGCACGACAACCCGATAGCGCGCCAACTCATCGATCTGCTTGCGGGTAATGACACCGAACGGAATGTGCGCCGCCTGCAGCGCTCCGCACGCGCCGCGAACAGAATGAAAATGTGGATAGTCGGTGGACCCGGATGTCGCCAGTTCAGCCAACTCAGCTCCGTCGTCGGCGAAACTCATCTTCGAGGCGCTGCTGAAGTAGACCGCCACCTCCTCTATTGGAACGCCGCCAAGGAAAGGCTCGTAAGGGGCCATCTTCGAAAAGGAGCGCGCGACGATGTCGAGGACAGCGGGATTGCTCGATCCGTCTGGGTCGCATGCAGCGATCGCTAGAAATGCGGCGCTATGGGCGATCGCCGCGAATGCGAGCAGGTCATGGTCTTCCTGGCTCTTCAGAGACTCATGCGCGGTTAGGTCAGAGGTCACTGTCGTCATGAACTCAATCGGGCGGCGCTCCGACAAGTTGAGCATGAGCTTGCAGACGACCAATTGTTCATCGCGTCCGCCGTAGAAATCCCCGCCCAGAAAGTCATGTCCGGTGGCGGATTCGAATCCCTGCGCGCGCGACCAATTGGCGACGCCCATCGCGAAATTGTGGTAGACGTCAATATCCTTGTGCGCTCGCACCAGGGCGCGCAGCTCATTCGCCCAATCCAATGTCCATCGTTCGCGCGCTGCTTGGAAATCACACCAAGAGCGCTCGCGCCAATTCAAACGCTCCGGAAACGATTGCCCGACCTCACCTTCAAAGCGCGTTCGGCAATGTTCGCAACAGCACACACCTGGCTGCCACATCATGTCGAAGAACATCGCGTCCACCGCATATCCGGTCACGATCTCTCGCGTTTGTTCGCGAACAAACGCCCGGTAACCTGGGTTATTTGAACAACATAGACCGTAGCGCGCGGCCGGTAGGGGCCCCATTCCGTTGCGCGTCACTTGTTCGAAACGCCATTCCGGATGCGACAAGTAAGCCCAATTGTTGAAGTGAACGCTGTAGTAAGCGCATACGGGAATGTCGCGCGCGTGCAGCGCCTCGATGAGCTTCGCCAATACGGCGGGGTCTCGCACACCGCGGTGCATGACGCCGGACGCAGTGGGCCAATTGCAAAGCCCGACGTGAGACTGAAAATAGATCATGGCGGCTTGCGCGCCTGACCTTTCGATTGCTCCGAGCAGCGTCGGAACATCAAATTTTTCAAGACATGCCGGATCCCAATCGGGAATGTGCGTGTCGATCAAAATGCGCCGATAAGATCGATCCGCCCAGCGCCTGCTGGCCCCCGTGACAAGCGCCCGATTCACGCCAAAGCAGCGCGCAAGGCCGCCGCCGCGTCGCTGAGCGCCCGGCGCCCCTGTGCGCTCTCGCGCGCGAACTGCGTGAAGCCGTGAAGGACACCCTCGTATTCTCGCGTTTCAACCGCCACGCCCGCGGCGCGCAATTTCTCCGCCAACTCGCGGCTGTCATCGCGCAAGGGGTCAATACCCGCGATTGCGATGAAGGCAGGCGGCAATCCGCTGAGATCCGCCAAAAGCGGTGAGGCGAGCGGATTGGCGCGGTCTGTCGCATCACGCAGATAGAGCGACATGAAGAAATCCAGCGCCTCCGTGCCCAAGCCGTAGCTTCCATCGCCGAAAAGGCGATAGGATTCCGCGTTGGTGCGCATCGCGTAGACGCCATAGAGCAGCACCAAGAATTTTGGCGGGATCAAACCTCGATCGCGCATCATCAATGTTGCGGACATGGCGAGGTTGGCGCCGGCGGAAGCCCCGCCAAGCGCGATCTTCCTTGCATCGATGCCAAGTGTTTTGGCGTGGTCATGCGCCCAAAGCGCAGCAGCGACGCAATCCTCGATCGGGACCGGAAACTTTACTTCCGGCGACAAGCGATACCCAACCGACAAGACCCGCACATTGCTCTCAAGCGAAACGCTTCGGCACGCGCGATCCTCGAAGCCGATATCGCCGATGACCCAGCCGCCGCCGTGAAAATGCACCAACAAGCCGCCGGATTCGGTCGCACCCTTGGGGACATACAAACGCGCCGGCAGTCCATGCACATCGTCCAATGTGAAGTCGCGCACTTCCGCCATCGGCGGGGGATCTTCGTTCCACACTGCGAAGTCAGCCGCGGCCCGCTCGCGCATCAGCGAAGGCTCGATGCTGGTCATCGGAACACGAGACGCCATGCGCTCGCGCATTCGCCGTGCAATTGGCGCCATCTCCGGGTCGAGGAGGTGATCGCAGGGCGCCGCCGCTGGTTCTGTGCTCATTTGCTCACCTCCACGCGACGCCCACCGAGGCCGCAAATCACCCAAGCAAAGTCTCGCAACATCCGTCAAGTTTTTTGATTGCCTTTGATCGTTTATGCACGCATCTTGACTGCATACGTCCCTGCGCCGCCTATGGGACGTTCGATGGCGAGGCCCGAAAATGCGCGAGAATTCAACCTCACTGCCTTTCGGGATCAAGGCGGGCTGGGCCATCGGTGAACTCGCCATCGCGGCGTTCGTCGTGCTGCAGATGGCCTTCATGCTCTATTATTGTACGGAGGCGCTGCACATCCCCCCCGCCATCGCGGGCCTTGCCCTTCTCATCCCCCGCCTGCTCGACGCATTCGCCGACCCTTTGATGGGCGCCATCTCGGACCGCACACGCTCCGGCCTGGGTCGGCGGCGGCTTTATTTGCTGATTGGCGCGCCGTTATTGGGATTAGCGTTCGCATCCGTCTTCTTTGTACCGCCAGAGGCGCCGCTGGTGCTCCGCGTTGGCTTGCTCGTCGCCGCCTTCATGGCCTCCAACGCGGCGGTGACAATTTACGAAGTGCCTTATTCGGCTATGGCCGCGGAGATGACCGATTCCTACAAGGAACGCACCTCCCTCACGGGCTACAAAATGTTCGCGGCGCGGCTGGGCGGGGTCGTCTGCGCGTTCTCGGCGCCGCTCATTTTTGGTTCACAGAACAACCTGACAGATGGCTTCCGGCTGCTGGGGCTCTGCGTCGGCGTATTTGTGCTGGTAACTGGTCTGTGGGCGTTCTTTGCGACCGCCAAAGCGCCGCGCATCGAACAAACGCCCCAACGCTTCAGCGTGCGCGAGGAAATCGCGGCCGTGCTGGAAAACAAATCATTCTGCTCGCTCTGGGTCGCGTTCTTGCTGCAAAATCTCGCCATTGGCGCCGCAGCCACCACGCTCATCTACTTCGTCACACAAGTCATGCGCGTGAACCCCCAGCAGGCTGGATTGTTCATGGCGTCCGGCGGCTTGGTGGGGCTGATCGCAACGCCCATTTGGATGGCGGTCGGCCGCCGCATCGGCAAACGTGTCGGATATTTTTGCGGGCTGGCGCTGGTGGCGGCTATGGCCGTACCCGCGCTTTTTCTTGCCCCAGGACAAGCAAACATCTTGCTCATTGTGCTGATCATCGCAGGCGCCGGCGACGCCGCGACGCAGTTATTCCCAAACGCAATGGCGCCTGACACGGTGGAGGTCGATGAATTGAAAAGCGGCCTGCGCCGTGAAGGCGCGATATTTGGCGCGTGGGGATTTTGCCGCAAGCTCGGCATGACCGGCGGCGCCTTTCTTGTGAGCTTAGCGCTTGCCGCGATCCACTTCGTTCCCGGCGGCGCGCCGGAGGCGCAACCCAGCGAAGCCCTAACCGGCATCCGGCTGATCTACGCTGCGCTCCCGCTTGGCCTCTGGGCCGCGACCATGCTGGCGTTCTCGCGCTACGATCTTACCGAGGCGCGCTTTGAAGCCATAAAGGCCGAAATCCGCGCAAGTGCTGGAGGCTCTCGATGAAGCGTTTCGGGTCCTGCTCACGGAGGCGCGCGATGAGCGCGCTTTTCGCAGTCCTCCTTGGCGCTTGCGCTTCTGCGACCGCGCCGAGCGCGCCTGACGCTGCTGGAGCTGTGTCCTATAGATCGGAAGAGCACACGTCTGAACTCCAGTCACTGACCAATCTCGTAT
>ERZ761609.849-NODE-849-length-31695-cov-13.650727_pt1 | contig 31695 bp, 35 predicted proteins | sample MGYA00511163_ERZ761609 | MGnify/ENA primary metagenome ERZ761609 (study PRJEB28899, sample SAMN02445070) | bioreactor sludge metagenome | biome: EBPR sludge | place: Australia: Brisbane, Thorneside Wastewater Treatment Plant | collected 2011-12-16 ...
CGTCGCGGGCAGCACCTGGCTCATCCAGTGCTGGTCATAGAAATCGACGGCGTGGTCCCAGCCGTAGCGCTGGATACGGCGTTGCAGGCGCGCGTCCATCACGCGACCGCCGTCGTCCGCAGGACGCGCATCTCGCGGCTCAGACTCTGGGCTTTTCTGAACAGCTGCAGGTCCGGACTGCGCGCGTCGGCCTCGTCGATAACCCGCTGCAGGTCGCTTTCAGGCGCGTCGCTGTCGAAGGTGACGAGATAGGCGAGAGAACGATAGTTCGGCACTTCGGCCTGACCGCAAAACAGGCCGCGAATGTCCGCCTCGGCGCGCAGCTCGACCTCGACGCCGCGAATCGGGACGCCGAGGTAGGCGGCGCGCATCGAATAGCCGATCGCCAGGCAGGTGCTCAGCGCGGCGCGCACAAAGGTGCTCGGCGTCGGTCCGCTGGCGGTGCCGCCAATGGGCTCGGGCATGTCGGCGACGAAGGTCCAGTCGTCTTCGCTGAATTCACAGCGCATGCCGTCGCGGACGGTCGCCCGCGCAATCGTGCTCATCTGCGCCGTTGCCGGATGTTTCGAAAAAACGTGCTCGGCGCGTTGCAGCGCGACTTGCATGGCTTGCTGGTTCATTTGTCTTCTCCTTACGGGTTGTCGATCGACCGGTGAGCGCTTGCTGCCGGTCCGGGGCTCGTAAGGAGTTTCTTGCGGGGGCGTCAATCGCGCGTCCCGGAAAGCGTCAAACGGTCGTCAATTCGCCGTCAAATGCCGCGCGATCTTTCAGCATCCGGACGAGATGGCGAGGCGGTCGAGGGCGCTGCCGACAAAGCGCCGCATTTCGGCCGGCGTGAGTTGCGGACGTATGCGCCTTGCCTCGGCGAGCGCCCTGACCGCCTCGCCATCCTTGCCGAGCTTGCTCAGGACCATGGCCAGGACAATTCGCGCCGGATAGAATCTTGCGTCCGCCCGGCAAGCGCCATTCGCCGCATCGAGCGCTTCGTCGAGCCGGTTGAGGCGGACCAGGCCACTGGCCAGCGCCGTCAGCCAAACCGAGCGACGGTAGTCGGTCGGACTGGTGCGCAGACCGCGGCGCAGTGCCTCGACGGCAGTTTCGAACTGCATTTGCAGCAGCCGCGTCGCGCCGAGCGCTGCCCAGGCCTGCGCATTGTTCGGGTTCTCCTCGATCGCCCGCTCCAGCAACGGCACCGCGCGCGCCGGATCGCCGAGGTGGGCAATGGCGCATGCCGCCATGCCGAGAACTTCGGAGCGCGTCGGTTCCAGCTCCAGCGCCTTTTCCGCGGCGGCGAACGCCTCCTCCCGGGCCTGCACGCCGTGCAGCAATCCCCAGTCGTGGGCGAAGGCGATGATCATCGCCTTGTGCGCACGCGCCAGCGCAAGTCCGGGATCGAGCGCGATCGCCTCCCGATAGAAGCGCACGGCGGCGTCCACCGCGGCTTCCGACCACCCGGCCGAGAACAGGGCACTCGCCCCCTGGTGCGTCTTGTGCCAGGCCTCCTGCCGGTCGCCGTGAGCAGCGCCCGCTGCGGCCTCGGCGAGGCTGAGCTGCTGTTCGATCCTGGCCGCGGTCGCGGCAACGAAGTCGTCGACCTCGGAACTGGTCCCGCACGACGCCAGATCGTGTTGCAGGCTCCACAGGTACTGAGCCTTTTCCCCGTCGACGATCTGCAGCGCAACGCGCAGACACCCGCTCTCGGGCCGGCGCAGGCTGCCGGTGACCAGATAGCTTGCACCCAAGACCCGCGCGAGTTGAACCAGATCGTCCGGATTCGGCTGCATCGCCGCAACGACCGCTGGCTGCACGACGACCCTGAACCCCGGTGTGCGCGACAGCTGTCGGCTCAGCTCATCGGCCATCGACGCGGCAAGCGACTCGAGTTCGGGCGCGCGCGCGACATTGGCAAACGGCAGGACGGCAAGGACCGGTTGCCCGCGGCCTTCGCCGCCGCGCAACGTGCCGCTGTCCTGACGCATGGCCTCGTGCAGCGCCTGCGTTGCGTCGTCGGGTTCGATCTACAGTTCCTTCCGCAACAGATCCGCACAGCTTGTACTGGGAAAGTGCTTCGCTGCGCCTGCCCAGGGCATCCAGCGCGCGCATCAGGGCGCGCTGGGCGCCCTCGTTCACGGGATCGTCGGCGAGCAGCCGGCGCAGCAGCCGTACGGCGTTCTCATGCTCCATTTTCCCCGCATGGTGTGCGGCCAGCCGCATCATCGCGTCCGCCGCCACCTTCGCCAGCCGCGTGCGCTCGGCGCACAGCCAGTCCTCGAACGCCTCCTCTTTCGTCGCCAGTCCGTCGACAAGAGGCCCGCCGTGGAGCGTCAACGCTTGCGCAAGTTCCGCGCCGTCCGTACTCACCGCGAGCGCCGCGAATTCGGCCAGGTCGGACGAGCACACACGCGTATCCAGGCGGAGTGTCTCGCCGCCGGCCTCGACAATCGGCGCATCCCGCCGCAGGGCCGTAAGCACCTGACGCAGGCTGTGACGAGCGCGCTCTTCCGCGAGATCACCCCAGAAGATCGCCGCGATGCGTTCGCGCGTGACGGCAGCAGGACTGTGGGCGGCGAGAACGGCAAGCATGCCCTGCGCCTTGCGCGAGGCGACGGCCATTTCCCGGCCGTCCTCGTCGTCGAGGCGAAAGCCGCCGAGCAGCGTCAGACGGAATTTCGGCATGGCCCTGGACGCCTTGGCAATTGAATGGGACGCTCAAGGCCCGGCCGACCGTGGAAAACCTGGCTGCCGGTGCGTAGCGGCGGGCGCCAGCCGCTGCTTGTGCGAGGCTTCCCAAGGCGGCGGCAAATCTTGACGGCCGCCCCGTGCCTTCCCTCCCCTGGACGGCTGCGCCAGACCTGGATCCCGGTGCAGTCCGGGCCAGCCCCTCACGCCCACAGACAGCGGCCATTTTCCGCACCCGTCTTGGCCGCGATCGTCCGACCAATCGCGACGCAGGAAAAGTACGCGCAACTCCTCCCGGTAGGAGCCCGATTCATCGGGCGATGGCGAGCCTGTGTACTGTTGCACGCAGTATGGAACTTGTTAACTCCAGCGACGACATGGTTTCAAATTGCCGTCCAGCTTGCTGAAAGTGTCGTCGGAAAGGCGCATGATCGGCCTGTGTCCGTGCGTGGGCGGCGGGCGGTCCAGAAGGGAGCGGGTATGACCACCAGAATCAAGATAGCCGCGGCCGAAGTCCGGCTCGGCGATTTAATCTACAACGGTCTCGGCACCAGCAAACACCCCACCGATACTTGGGAAACGATCACCCAGGTTAATGTGGTGGAGGGTCTGATCTTGCTGATTACCGGCCGTCTCAGTGGTCCCCATGGCGAGTTCTGGTACGAGCCTGACGAACTCGTGGCGGTGGTTCGCCACCCGCCCGCGGAGCCCGAGCCGATGGTTGCCAAGCCCCACAACAAGCGCTCGCGCGGACGCTAAACTGCGGTTGCGTCGGGAAGCATTTTCAGCCACTGGCCACTACCGCCTGGTTGAACATCCGGGCAACTGCTGCTCAGGCGCAAATCGCGACTTCACGGTCAACCGGCGACAGAGCACGTGAACAGTCTGCCGCGGGCCATGCTCCGGATGGGGGCGGGCTTGACACGCGCCCCGCCCGACCTTTGCTCGGCTCTGCTGCAGACCATCAGCGCACAACGAAGGGAAGCCGCCGATCACCCATGGTGCAGCGCGGCGCGGCGCCGCACAGCGAACCCGGACAGTCCGGCGAGCAGCAGCGCCAGTGTCCCCGGCTCAGGGACAGCGACGCCATTGTTCCGTGCAACGAGCGTCATGGCGCCATTGTCGCTGGTAACGGCATATTCGAACCCGGGCTGCAGTCCCGAATATTGATAAGTCGCACCGACGTTGGTCAGGAGGCTACCCGGACCCACCTGAAGGAAGTTGAACGACGTCCCGGCCGTCGGGGCGTAGCCATCGATAAACAGAAACTCGATCAAGACGTTATTCAGCGACGCAAAGCCGTCCACGTCGACGATGTCGAAGTCTGTTGCATTCGCGATCTGTATCTCTAACACGCCTCCAGTCTGGGTGAAATCACCGGCAATTTTCAGCGTACCGGGACTGTTGCCCGGGGCCACGGTGCCCGTGCTCGTCACATTGCCGGTAATGGTTCCGTTACCCCGGAGCGTGCCACCGGCACCCATGGACACATTCGCCACGACCTCGCCACCATTGCGCACGTTGAGCGTTCCAGTACCGTGGTTGGGGCTATTGAAGTCCGGCACGGGCAGGGCGCCAAAGTCGCCACCGGGGAAAGGTCCCAATCCCACACCCAGCAAGATCTGGTTTGCCGTGAGCTTGGACCCAGCGCCGTCTACCAGGATGCTGGAAGTTCCGGCGGGATCTGACGTCGAGCCGAAGATGGTACTCAAAGCCCTCGATCCAAGCACCTGCCCGCCGTCCAGAACGCTGAGGCTTCCCGAGCCGCTCCTTCCCACACTGATGTGGCCACCGTTACTCGTCTGAATCGCGCCATTGCCCGCATTCACATTCAACTCGGACCCTGCGCCAGCCACCGTAACCGTCCCCGTGCTGCCAGCCCCGCGCCCGATGTTGACTGCAGCATAACCAGGTATTGGCCCACTGGAACCACTGTCAAGCGTCGCGGTGACCTTGCCTCCGCCGGAAATGCTCGCCGTGCCGGTCGAGGCGGGGCGCCCGAAATCGTTGCCCACGATGAGGATTGGGGTGGTGACCGAGCCGCCATTGACGTTCAGCGTTCCCGCGGAACCTCCCGATACCCCGAGCAGTACGCTGTTGTCCACCGGCCGGAAAGTGGGTGCACCAATCGTACCGGGGAGATAGTTGAGGGAAATCGACCCCCCGGCGTTCACATTGAGCGTACCGCTCACTGGCCCGGTGTTCGGTGGTGAGGGCGGCGTAATACCCGGCTCTGAGGCGACAACGCCGAGACCGACGAAGTTGTACGGCCCCGCGGTCGTGTTCAACGTCTGCGTGTCCGTTCCGTCAACACCGATGTAGCAGGAATTGAATGCGGCCACCGTGCAAGGATCCGTGACTACCACCACAGCACCGACGGTGGAAGCGAAGCCGGTGGCAAGACCTGCGGCAGCCAGCATCGCAGCGCGACGCAAAAACCTATTCGTTATGGTCATTGGGGTTCCCAGAAGTGAAGATCTGAACTGAAAAAAGGGGGACGCCAGAGTTTGCAAACCGCACGAGGGAAAGCATGCGTCTGCCTACCCATCGCCACCCAATCTTCTGGCAACCACGAAATTGCATTGCGCACGAGCCAGGCCGGCTGTCGCCGGCCACGAATCACAAAAGCAAAATTTATGCCGATATTTTTAATGTTCTAATTTATATACGTTTTCGTTCGCCGGACGCGCCGCCGACTGGCCTGGCGCGACGACAACTGTAAAATGTTTCGACACGCCGTAGCCGGCGCGAAAAAATTGCGCTGCCCGAACGGCAGGTAACTCCTCAGAGACCGGCCGCTCGGCCCGACTCCCGGAATACCCTGTCCTGGTAACCGACGCCGACCACACGCGGGAAGCCATGGCTCAGCTTTCCCACGCTCCCTGCAGCCTTAGGGCGAGCCGGTCGGCAAGTGCGCGCACGCGCCTTGGCTGAGCCCGGCTGGGGGGAAACAGCATTTGCAGGGGTGAGGCGGGCTGAGCGTGGTCGGCAAGAAGCTCGAGCAGCCTGCCAGCCCTGATATCCGGCACGACATCGAGTTCCGACTTGAGCATGATCCCGTGACCCGCAAGGCACCACTGGCGCACGAGCGCCCCGTCATTGGCCACCCGGTCGCCGCGCACCGTGACGAACTGCGGCTTCGTGTCGGGACCGAAGCGCCAGACGTTGTCGAGATTCTGGCCAAATCGCATGACAAGACAATTGTGATCCTTCAGGTCTACGGGTTTTTGCGGGATACCCCGTGCTGCAAGATAGGTCGGCGCGGCGCAAAGAACGCGCCGTTTCTGACCCAGGCTCCGAACGCGCAACGAGCTGTCGGTGACCGACCCGAAGCGCAGTGCCATATCAAAACCCTGGCCCACAATATCGACGTAGGCGTCGGAAAGCAGAAGCTCGATCGAGATGGCCGGGTGTTCTGCCAGGAAGCGGCTGATCTCGGCCGCAACCAGGGTCCGCCCGACATCGCTTGGAGCGCTGATGCGGATCGGACCGGAGAGGGTTTGCGCACCCAGGCGGATGCGCGCTCCCAGATCCTCGAGCTCCTCGAGAACCCGTTTGCCGCCGTCGACCAGCGTGCGCCCCTCCTCGGTCAGGCTGATCGCGCGTGTCGTGCGGTTCAGGAGGACAACGCCAAAATGAGCCTCGAGGGCAGAAAGCCGCTCGGATACGGTGGTCGACGAAAGCCCGGCTTCACGACCAGCGGCGGCCAGGCCACCCTTCTCGACGATTTGCAGGAACAGGGCGATGTTGTTGAACAGCATTGTACGGGTTTTCCGGATTATCTTTTCGTATCCTGCCAGTTTATCCGGTCTTTGCAAACAGCTATAGTGCTCCCACCACGGATAAAGGAGTGAAGGAAATGACCAAACTGACCATCGTCGCCAACATCCACGCCAACCCCGATCGGATTGACCTGGTCAAGGCAGAGCTGGAAAAGCTCCTGCCGATCACGCGCGCCGAACAGGGCTGCCTGCAGTATGACCTGCACCGCGACAACGACCATCCGGCGCATTTCATGGTCTTTGAAAACTGGGAGTCGCGCGAGCTGTGGCAGAGGCACATGAATGCCCCGCACCTTGCCGCCTATCTGCAAGCCACCGACGGCGCCGTCGCGCAATTCACGCTCAACGAAATGACCCACATCGGCTGAGCGCAAGCTTGGCCATCAGGAGATTCACGAATGAAAGCTGTCGCTCTTACCCATTACCTTCCGGTCGACAACCCGAAAGCCTTCCTTGACGTCGAGTTGCCCAAGCCCTCGGCAGCCGGTCGCGACCTTCTCGTCTCGGTCAGGGCCATATCGGTCAACCCGGTCGACACCAAGGTTCGCAGCCCCAAGGAAAAGATCGAAGATTCCCCCCGCGTCCTTGGCTGGGATGCCAGCGGGATTGTCGAGGCGGCAGGCCCGGAGGTCACCCTGTTCAAACCCGGCGATGAAGTCTATTACGCCGGCGACATCACCCGCTCGGGTTCCAATGCCGAGTTTCAACTGGTTGATGAGCGCATTGTCGGATTCAAGCCGAAGAGCCTCAGCTTCGCCGAAGCGGCGGCGCTGCCGCTGACGACGATCACCGCCTACGAGGCTTTCTTTGACCGTCTGGGCATTGATCGCGATGGTGCGGACGCGGGACAGTCGGTGCTCATCATCGGTGCCGGCGGAGGTGTCGGTTCGATCGCCATTCAACTGGCCAAGGCGGCCGGGCTGGTCGTCATCGCCACGGCGTCGCGCCCGGAGACGGAAAGCTGGGTCAGAGAGCTTGGCGCGGATCATGTCGTCAATCACCGCCAGCCGATGGTTGAACAGGTGCGTGCGCTCGGCTTTGAGCATGTCGATCACGTCGCTATCTTCAACGACATGCGCCATTGGGAAACGGCGGTCGAGCTGATCCGGCCGCAAGGTGCGATTGTCACGATCGATGACACCGACCTGCCGATGCCGATGGCCGGGATGAAGATGAAGGCCGCCAGCCTGCGCTGGGAGTTCATGTTCGCCCGCGCCATGTTCCAGACAGCGGACATGATCGAGCAGCACAGGCTGCTGACCCATGTGGCGAATGAGATCGACGCCGGGCGCATACGCACGACGCTCGACAAGGTCCTGAGCCCGATCAACGCCGAAAACATCCGCGCCGCGCACGCGCTCATCGAGACCGGGCAGGCCAAGGGCAAGATCGTCGTTCAATCCTTCTGAAATCGCAACCCGCCTGTTCTGGCTGGAAATCAACGCCCCGTTCGGCGCTCATTGAGGCCAAACGGGGTCCTTGCAGCGGCGGGATTTCGTCGGCGTTTCACCGCGAAGCGGCCCGTGGCTGCTTCGCGGCGAAGGACCCTGGCGAAGCATCGAATACGCCTGGCGGACATCGGCCACTGCCGGCGCCCCGGTTGCCGCTTGCTGGCGAACTGCAGCGCGACCGCTGGCAGTGTTACGATCATGGCTGCTACCCACCCCGACCAGCGATGCACGATCCGTCATACGCATAACGAATTTATGGAAACAGGAAGGAGCCAGCAATGACCGACAAAGAGACCAACACCCGACTGCTCGACAGGCTGCGCACTCAGCGCGAGCTTGGCCAGCAGCCACTGGCCGGCAAGAAAGGAATCGTCCTCGGCATCGCCAACGACCAGTCGATCGCCTGGGGCTGCGCGCAGGCCTTTCGTGGCCTCGGCGCCGAGCTGTGCATCACCTATCTGAACGAAAAAACGCGGCGATTCACCGAGCCGCTGGCGCAGGCGCTCGACGTCCCGCCGGCCCTCTATCTGCCCTGCGATGTGCGCGAGGAAGGACAACTGGAAGCCGTCTTCGCAGCCGTCGAAAAGCAGTGGGGCGTGCTCGACTTCGCCCTGCATTCGATTGCCTTTGCGCCGCGCGAGGATCTGCATGGCCGCGTGACCGACTGCTCTCGCGAGGGCTTCCTGATGGCCATGGACGTCTCCTGCCACTCGTTCATCCACATGGCCAGGCTCGCCGAACCGCTGATGAAGAACGGCGGCACACTGTTCACCATGAGCTACTTCGGCGCCGAGAAGGTGGTCGAGAACTACAACGTGATGGGGCCGGTAAAAGCAGCGCTCGAAGCGACGTCGCGCTACCTGGCCGCGGAACTGGGTCCGAAGGGAATTCGCGTCAACCCCATCTCGCCGGGACCCATCGCGACGCGCGCGGCATCGGGTATCGGCCGTTTCGACGAACTGATGGAGAAAGCGGCCGAGCGCGCGCCGTCGCGCGCACTGGTGACCATCGAGGACGTGGGTATGGCGACCGCATTCCTGGCCACCGACTATGCCAAGCTGATCACCGGCGACACGACCTACGTCGACGGCGGCTACCACGTGCTTGGCTGAGCCAAGGAACGGGCGTTGAGCGCCGAGCGCGGCACTGAGGCACGCGCGCAGCCACCGACAAGCCGCTGGCGCCACCGCCTGCTGATCATCAGCGCCGCCGCTGCGGCGCTCCTGGTGCTGGCCGTTTCCCTGGCCGTCGCTCTGTTCGATGTCAATCGCTACAAGGCGGAGATCGAAGACGCGGTCAGCACGCACAGCGGGCGCAGGCTGCACCTGAACGGCGATCTTGGGCTGTCGATCTATCCGACGCTGGCCATCGACCTGCCGGCGAGCAGCTTGTCGGCCGCGGACGGCGAAGCGGAGTTCCTCAGCTTCGCGTCGGCACGCATGGAAATTGCGCTGCTCCCCCTGCTGCGCCAGGAAATCGTCATCGAGTCGATGCACCTGCGGCAAGCGCGGGCAACAGTGACCCTGCGGCGGGAGAACGAGGCGCCCGCACTGCCCCCGGGAGGCGCAGCGCCTGACGCATCGGACATAGCGGACATAGCGGACATAGCGGAGACAGCGGAGACAGCGAACACCGCGGCGGCACCAGCCGCCGGCACAGCAGAACATCGCAGGGCCGGCGGCGAGACAAACTGGGAAATCGGGCACCTGGTGCTCAGCGACGCCGCGATCACGGTGCACGATGCCGCCAGCGGAAAGACGCTCGTGCTATCGGCGATCACGCTCGAAACCGGCCGTTTGTCGCGCCAGGGCGAAACGATCACTGCCGCGCAGCTCGAACTGCACGCCGATGGCCAGCACGCCGCCGACGCCTGGACTCTGGCGGCCAGCGCGGAAGAGATTGCGCTCGACAGGCAAAAGCTGAGCAGCGGCGCCATCGTGCTCAGTGCGTCGCGGGCCGGCACGCAGCCGTTCAATGCCCAGCTCAAGCTCGACAGCATTTCTGGCCCAAGGTCGTCACTGGTCGCCGAGAACTTCCTGCTCACGGCGACACGGCGCGATGGTCCGGCAAGCATGCATGCGCGCGTCGGCGGTCCGCTCAACGCCAATCTCGAAGAACAGACGCTGACCCTGGCGCAGCTCGACGGCGAACTTGCGCTCACCGACCCGGCGTTGCCCGCAGGACAGGCAGAGCTGCCTTTTTCCGGCGCCATGACGCTCGACGCCAGGCGGCAACACGCCACCCTCGAGCTCGCCTCCAGCGCCAGCGACGCCAGTTTCAAGGCGAGCATCGAGCTGGCGAACTTCGCGCGACCGGAGATCGCCTTCGCCCTGAACGCCGAGCGGCTCAATCTCGATTCCTACCTGGCGCCAGCCCGGCCCGTCACGCTGGAGGCTGCCAGGCAAGAACCGGCACCCGCCGCGCAAGCGGCGAGCAGCAAGCGCGGCAAGAACAGCGCCGCAGCCGAGCACATCGTTCGCATTTCAACGGCCGTACCCGTAGCCGTGCCGGCGGAGCCCGCCTTCGACCTGACACCCTTGCGCGAGCTGCGCCTCGACGGAACACTGCAGATCGCGCAGTTGCAGGCACGCGGAATCAAGGCCGCGTCCGTACACGCGAGCGTCCATAGCGCAGCCGGCCGCGCCACGCTCGCGCCGGTGAGCGCTCAACTGTACGGCGGCCGGGCCGACGGCGATTTCAGCCTCGACGCCCAAGTCCCGCAGCTGTCCCTGAACCTGGCGTTCAACGATGTCGACTTCGGCGCACTGGCCCGCGACGCACTCGCCCGCAACGATCTCAGCGGCCGCGGCAATGTAGACCTGGCGTTGTCGAGCAGCGGCCGTTCACGCGCCGAGCTGACGCGTGCCGCGCAGGGAACGCTGCGCTTCGCACTGCGCGATGTCGCGCTGGTCGGTATCGACCTTTCGGCGGTCCTCGGCCAGCTGAAGGAAATCCTTCGTGACGGCGGCAAGCAGTCCGGACGGTTCGACCGCTCCCAACGCACCCTGCTGTCGCACCTGGACGGCACCGTCAAGCTGGCGGACGGTGTTGCGCGCAATGACGATCTCGACGGTGCGGCGCCAAGACTCGCACTCGGCGGTTACGGCCAGTTCGACCTGCTGTCGAAGACGCTCGATTACACGCTGCGCGTCATGATGGCCGCGAATCCTGCAGAAGGCTCGAAGCTGCTGCGGGCGCTGGAGGGGCTCCCGGTGCCGGTGCAGGTGAGCGGGCCAGCCGACGAGCTGCGCTACTCGGTCAGCCTGCGCGATGTCGCCAGCGACGCCCTCACCCGTCGCGGCGCCGACATCGGCGCCGCCCTGGTCGAAGAAGCGGAGCGCTTTCTCGGCAAGCTCTTTGGCGGCGACGAGCGCAAGTGAGACGGGGACGCGCCGGAATCGGTAGGAGGCCTGCCTTCAGGCGCCGATTCTGAGTCCCGTCTTCTTGAGAATGCTGGTCGAAAAAAGGACGTCGTAGGCGCGGCATTCGGCACCCAGGAGCTCGGCGATTTCGGCGACCTTGGCCTGCACTTCGGCGCGCGAGCTGCCATGGACCATGGCGAACAGGCTGTAGGGCCATTCCGGCAACCTGCGCGGACGGTGATAGCAGTGGGTCACGAAATCGAGTGCGCCGATGCGCGCGCCCAGTTCGTCGATACGCTCGTCGGCGACGTCCCAGACGCTCATGCCGTTGGCGGTGTAGCCGATGGCGTAGTGGTTGGGCACGGCGCCGATGCGGCGGATGATGCCGCTGTCGAGCATTCTCGTCAGCCGCGCCATGACCTCTTCCGGCGCAATGCCCACTTGCTCGGCGAGCTGGTGGTACGGCCGGACGACCAGCGGCAGCCCGCTCTGCGTCGCCACGATCAGGCGGCGATCGATGGTGTCGACCGAGCGCGCCGGCACACCGCTCATGTGCGCACCGCCAGCTTCATCTCGACAAAGTATTCCTGCAACTTGGGGAAGGGAAAAACCGGCAGACCGCTCGCTTCCTCGATGCTGCGCACCGCGGCAGCAATCCCGTCGGCACTTTCGGTGGCCAGAACGAACCACATGTTGAAGTCGCAGTTCCGCTCGCTTTCGCGGCGGTAGTTGTGCGCCACCTGCGGGAAGGCATTGACCACTTCGAGCACCCGCTGCCAGTCTGCTTCGGGAACGCGCATCGCGGCGAGGACGAAGGCCCCCCCCATGCGCTCGACCTGAAACATCGGCCCGAAACGGGTCAGGACGCGCGCGTCGAGCATGGCCTGCAAGCGGCCGAGCAATTGCTCCTCGCTGATTGCCAAGCGCGCGGCGACTTCGGCGTAGGGCCGCTCGCAGATCGGAAAACCTCCCTGCAAGCCATCGATGATCGCCCGATCGATGGCGTCGATGCTCGCCGCTTCACGCATAGCGCGCGCCGCTCTGCTTGAAGCGGGTGAGCGAGAAGAGAATGGCGTGCGCGTAGTCCTCGAGGTGCAGGCGGGCGCGCAACTCGACGATCCGGGCCTCGACTTCGGCGCGAACCTGGCCGTGAATCATGCAGAACAGGTTGTAGCGCCACTCCGGAAGCACCCGCGGACGCTGATAGCAGAGCGTCACTCCCGCTTCCCGGGCGAGCATTTCTCCCGTCTCGGCGACCGCTTCGTCGGGAATGTCGTGGACCAGCATGGCGTTGGCCCGGTAGCCAAGCTCGTGATGCCGGACGATCACTCCGAAGCGCTTGATGATGCCGTCGGCGCACCAGCGACGGATGCGTTCGAGGACCTCACTCTCGTCGCAGCCAACGCGACTGGCAAGCACCGAGAACGGCCTGATGAACAAGGGCAAGCCTTCCTGCAAGGCTATCACCAGCCGACGCTCGAATTCGTCGAGCGGCCGGGGCGCCACGAACGTCTGCCTGCGCACCGGAGCCGTCAACGGTTTCTTGCCGTTGCCGTCGAGCGAAAAGCCGAGGTCGATGTGGTATTCCTGCAGCAAGGGCAGGCGCAGGAGCGGGCAGCCGGCCGCCTGCTCGATGGCCCCCAGCGCCGCCTGCAGGCGGCCTTCCGAACCGGCGGTGACGACGAACCAGAGGTTGTAGTGATGCTCGCGCTCGTAGTTGTGGTTCACCTCCGGAAAGCGATTCACCGTCTCGGCGAGCGCAGCAAGCTTCTCCGGCGGCACGGCCATCGCCGCCAGCGTGCTGGCGCCGATACGCTTGGGTGCGAAGACGGCCCCGACCCGCGCGATCTTGCCCTGGCGGCGCAGCGACTCGAGCAGCCGCAATACAGCGCCTTCAGCAACGCCAAGGCGCGCCGCCAACTCGGCGAACGGCGCCGGGCAGAGCGGAAAGTCCCTCTGGAAGTCGTTCAGCAAACGAAAATCGATCGCCTCGTCAGTCATTGCTTTCTCAGAATCCCGTGCGCTGCGCGCGGCTGGTGAAGAAAATGCCGCTCGGCGCCTGGGCGGCAAACTCGCCAACCTTGGCCAGCGTCGCGGTATCGTAGATCACCACCTTGTTGTCGTCACGGGCGGAAAGCCAGACCTGCTCGCCACGCGGCGTGAACTCCATGTGCAGAATCGCCTTGCCCGGCTCGAGCGTGTGCACCACCTTGCCGCTCAGCGTGTCGATCACCTGCACCCAACCGTTGTCAGGAAAGGCGAAATTGACCCACACCTGCCTACCATCAGGGCGCGCCATGACGAACACCGGTTGTCCCTTGACGGCGATGCGGCCAACTTCCTGCCAGTTGCTGCCCGAAACGACGAGCACTTCGTGCCGACCAATGGCCGGCAGGTAGGCATTTCCCTGCGCCATTGACCAGCCGCGCAGGTGCGGCATCTTGAAGACCGGCAGTTTCTCTTCGCCGCGCCCGTAATTGTTCAGAATCCGCCGCGTTCCCTTCTCCGGCGTCCAGGTGTCGAGCAGGGCGACACCGTCCTCGCCGAACAGCCCGGCCAGGTAATGGCGCCCGTCGGGCGTCACCAAGCCGTCGTAAGGTTGTCGGCCGGCGGGGTAGCGTTGGGTGGTCGGATGGCGCGGATCGGAGAAGTCGCTGACCCAGATTTCGCCGCCATCGAAGAGCGCGTAGGCAAAGCGGTTGCCGGAAAGATCGGCCAGACCGACCACTTTCGAGAAGCTCCCCGGCGCGTATTCGGCCGGCACTTCGGAGAGCAGTTCGAGGGTCTCCGAATCGAACGCCTTGATCCCGCCCGGCTTGTAATTCTGTGCGACGACGATGCGACCGTCCTGCGAAATCGAGCCGCCGATGGCGTTGCCCGACTGCAGCACACGCTTGACGATCCGCGCTTCAAGCAAATCGACCTTGCTAAGCCCGCCGTCACGGCCGAAGACGTAGGCGTAGCGTCCGTCGCGCGAGTAGACGACCGACGCGTGCGAGAGATCGCCGAGTCCACCAACGGTGGCGTACGGCTTGCCCTGGCTGGTATCGACGAGGCTGACCTGGCCACTGGCGCGTTCGATCACCAGCCCGAGGTCGCCCGTGCCGCGCAAAGGTGGCGCCGCACAGCCGGCAAGCACGACAATCGACAACAGGGAGAACAGTTTTCTCATCATGGTCTTCACTTTAACCGCGCCATCGGCGCATAAAAAAAGGACAGTGCCCGCCGCTCGACCCCTCAAAGAATCGGCCTGACGGCGTCTTCCATCTCCGCTTGATCCATGGCGCCGAGTTCGCTGCTGCGGATGCGGCCTGCACGGTCGATGACGATCGTAAACGGCAGGCCCGCATTGCCATTACCCAGCGCCTTCATCAGTTCTATGCTCTCCTCGCTGCCGCCGATCAGCGAAGTGTAGTTCATCTCGTAGGCGCGGCCGAATTCGCGCAACTGCTCGCGCTTGTCGGCATCCTCGACAGCTATGCCGAGCACCCGCAGCCCCCGGCCCCGGTATTTCGCCTGCAGCGCGGCCAGATCGGGAATCTCCTTGCGACAGGGACCACACCAGCGCGCCCAGAAATTGACCAGCAGCGGCTTGCCCCTGAACGACTCCAGCGCCACCGAGGGCCCGTCAAGTGCGGGCAGGGTCAAGGCAAAGAACGGCGCCGTCGACGGCGGCTCGGCGGCGGCCGCTGAAAAGGCCTGCGCAGCGAGCAAGAGGGTTGCCAGCAGGCGCTTCATCGCTGCCCCGCCCTCAAGGCAGGTCACTGCGACGGAAGGTCAGAAAACCGGCCAGCGCGGCCAGCGAACCGATGGCCAGCGGGTAGAGCAAGGCGTAGAAGCGGTAGCCGCTGCTGCCGAAGAGGTCGAGGATGACGTAGGCCGACGGCCCGAGGACGATCAGTTGCGGATCGAACATGGCCAGCGAAGCGGTACGAAAGACCTGCAGCGGGTTGAGCAAGGCAATGCCGACGGCGACTTCGGGGGCGATCCGGCCCTGGATCATGACCCCGAGCAGGATCAGGTCGAGGAACAGCAGCATGCTCAGCCAGACGACGAACGCTGCACCCTGCGCGACGTCAGTGCTGCGTGCCAGCGTCGAGATCAGCATGCCAATGCCGAGAAAGCACCAGGCCATGGCCGCCAGCAGGCCGGTGTAATAGAAGAACATTTCCCAGGGCACGTCGATGGCCTTCAGCTGCGCCCAAAGGACGGCCCCTAGCATGGCCACGAAAACGGGCAGGAAGATGGTCACGTAGCGCCCGAGGATCTTTCCCCAGAACCACGCCGACAGCGACACCGGCAGCGAGAGCAGGTACTCGAAGACGCCGGCTTCGCGGTCACCGGCCACCGAACGCACGGTGGTGATGAGCACGAAGATCGGCAGGATGGCCATGGTCAGCTGGATATAGGTCACCAGCAGCCGCGACAAGCCGATGAAGCCCAGCACCCGCGACTCGGTCAGGCCGAAGGCGAAGAGCAGAGCGACGATGCCACCGAAAACCAGGCTGTAGAGCAGGAACCAGCGCGCACGCAGCGATTCGACGATGTCCAGCCGGGCAGTCAGAAGAAGTGAATTCATGGGCGTCGCTTCATTGGCCGCGCGCCAGAATGCGCTCTTTCATTTCCCGGTACGAGACCGCATCCGCCTCCGGACGAGCGACAGCGCCAAACTGGTACCCCATCGGACTTTTTTTCCCGGGTAGATAATGCGCCTGGCGGGCGTCGATCCAGCCGCCCATGCGATAGTCGGCGACCCAGAACTCGGTGTTCGGCGTTTCCTCGTTGAACGGCCTTTGCGAGAGCCAGAATATCGCGCAACCGATGTCGTCGAATTTCCACGCCTTGCCCTGAGGATCGCGAATCTGCGCCGCGAAACGCTTGTCGCTGATGATCATTCCGCAACGCGGGTCGGCGTCTCTATCCCATTTGACCTGGATCGGGCCGCTGCTCGGCTCGCCACTGCAGGCGGCCAGCGACCAGCCAGCCGCGACGCCCACGAGCGGCCTGCAACAGGGGCCAAGAGTTACTGCCGGAAGAATTCCGAGAAAGCGCCGTCGTTTCATTGCTGTCTGTACCTCACTGCAGGACGACCGCCGCGTCGACTTCCTTCATCTCGATGCGCGATAACAGTCCGACGTAGCGCGACACCGTCCCCATGAAGCGCAGGCGGTCGGGCCCGGAAACCGTGCCGTGCCACTCGACGCCGGCGCCGCGGTCGGCAAACTGCCAGGCGCCCAGCGTCTTGGCGATGGCCGCGTCGGCACGGGCCAGCGTCAGGTGCACCTGGAACAGGGCCGAGAGCTTGGAATCCTCGGCAACGCGATCGTCAAGGACGATCCTGCCGGTGTCCATCTCGACCACCCGGTTGACCAGTGGCGCGACCTCGTCGAGGCGGTGGCTGGAGATGATCATCGTCGTGTTCTCGAGTCGCTCGGCGAGCAGTGAAAAGAAGATGTGCCGCGCCTCGGGGTCGAGGTTGGCGGCCGGCTCATCCATCACCAGCACCTGCGCGTCACGGCCAAGGGCGATGGCAATCAACAACTTCTGCTTCATCCCCCCCGACAGGCGGTTGAATGGCCGTGTCAGGATCGGCGCGACGTCCAGCCCGAGGCGCCTGGCGACAGCAAAAATTCGCTTGCTGTCGGAGCGGCAGACAGCGGCCGCGAAACTGACCAGCTGCCCGACCGGCATCTTCAGCGGCGGTGGCAACTGCGGCACGAAACCGACCCTGCCAAGCACCTGCGTGCGCTCGGCGCGCGGCTGCTGGCCGTCGATGGTCACCTTGCCCTGGTGCGTGTACTCGCCGAGCAGACAGCGGATCAAGGTCGTCTTGCCGGCGCCATTCGAGCCGATCAGGGCGATTCGTTCGCCAAGCGCGATATCGAGTTCGACGCCGTCGAGTACGCGGACCTTCCTGAAGTCCTTACCGACGTTTTCAAAACGGATCATTGACAACCTTCAGAGCAGCTTGCTCAAGCCCTTGACGTCAAAGACCAGCGCGCCACTCGGGCAAACGTCGACACACAGCCCGCAGCGCGTGCAGTCGGGTCCGATCGGGGTGGTCATCTCGGCGGCCCGGCCCTTGATCACCACGTCGAGGACGTGCGGCACCAGGCAGACCTTGCGGCAATCACCTTCGTGAAAGCACTTGTCCAGCCGGTACTCGACGCGCACCGGCGAAACGGCGCCCACCATACCATAGGTCAGGCCGATCGGGCAGACGTAACGGCACCAGGCGCGGCGTGAGTAAACGACTTCGAAAACGAGCAGCAGCAGGACCCAGCCGAGCGCCAGCGAGGGACCGTAGATCAGGGCTCGCGACAGGATTCCGGTCGGCGAAATGGTCTCGAAGACCGTGTAGCCGCTGACCACCGCCAGCAAGGCAAAGACGACCCAGAAAACGCTGCGCGTACCGCGATGAAACTCGTGGTCGCTGACCAGTTTCTTGCTCACCAGCTTCAGGTGCAGCCACTCGAACCACTCGGCGAGGAGATGGTAGGGGCACACCCAGGAGCAGAACGAACGCCCGCCGAGCACGGCCCAGAGGACGAAGACCGTCGCCGTGCCGATGAACAGATTGACGATGATGTGCTTGTGCGCCAGCATCACCTGCAAGGCCGAGTTGAGGTCGATGAGGTGAAAACCAACGAAGCGCGAGGCGGTCAGCGCGCCTTCGAGAACCTGGATATCGAGCCAGAACGAAAAGGTGAACAAGAGGTTGGCGAGAATGAGGACGGCCCAGCGGCGGTTGCGCCATTTGTGGGTCACCAGTTCATGGTCGCGCGCGTGCTGCTTGATGGCCTCGAAGTCGGCCTTGGTCATGCGCTTCAGGCTGTGCACCTGTTTCGCTTCCGGGGTCACGACGGCGGGTTTCTCCGGCGCCGCGCCGAACATTACCCGAATACGTTCAAAGTGGCTCATCACGCACTCCAGGGCTGGCGTTGATCGACGACGATCGCCGCCGGTTCGACCGGGCAGATCATCTCGCAGACACCGCAGCCGACGCACTGCTCGAGCACCTCGGGCCGGTACTGCTTGCTGCCGTCGGCGGCGATCGTCTCTTTCATGTGGATGGCGTCCCTGATCGGACACTCGGTGACACAGAGGTCGCAGAGATCGCGCTGGTAGGGGTGGTCGCGTACCGGCACCGGCTTCCAGCGGTCGACCGCCACGTAGCGCAGGTGGCCGCGAAAACCCGCGCCGCGCGCCTGCCCACTGAAGCCCTTGCCCTGTACCGCCAGGCACGACTCGGGGTGTGCCAGGCGGGCGACGCCGATGCGCTCGCTGAGGTTCAGAGTCGGCTCGGGGTCGTTTTCCTTGGCCTTGAGCACCGGCGCCTGCGCCAGCGGCATGCCGGCGCGGATTTCCAGAGCCGGCGGCTTGGTATAGGTCAGCGAACCGGTCGGGCACGCCAGAATGCACTGCACGGCGTCACAGGAAAAGTCGCAGGCCTGCTCGCGGGCATCGATATACGGCACGCCGACGCCGAATCCCTGGTCGATGTCGTCAAGCTTGATCGCCGCCACCGGACAGACCTGGACGCACTGGCCGCACTTGATGCACGAGGACAGGAAATCCCTTTCCTCGAGTGCGCCGGGGGGGCGCAGACGTGACTTCCTGGCACTGGCCACCGGGATGTAGCCGAGCATCGCCAGGCCGAGCACCCCGCCGATCATCACCGCCGAGCGAATGAACTTGCGCCGGTTGGCCTGCTTGCGGACCGGCGCCCTGGCGCGCCGGTTGTTGACCACCGGAGCGGCTTCACCCGCGGGCGAAAGGGGCGCGGCTTCAGATGCGGCTTCAGTTTCCCTCTTGTCGTTCATTTGACGGACCTCTTGCTGGTCTCCGGCGGCTTGTTGAAAACCGGCTGCTCGTCGCGCAGCAACATCACCGGGGTCGAAAACGGCGCCAGGCGTTCGAGGAAATCGAGCGTTTCCATCATTGGCGCGTTGCGGAAGAAGCGGGCGTAAGGCACCTCCATCCACAGCTGATCGGTATAGGCGTAGAGTTCGTGCGGGCGGTCGCCGACGCCGTCCTGGTCGCGGTCGAAGCCCTGATAGTCGTCCCAGTAGTTGCCGCGCCAGAGGTTGCGGCTGGCGCTGCCGGTGTCGCCCATGGCCACCTGCGTCAGATTTCCCTCGAAGACGTTGTGCTCGATGATGGTGCCCTTCTTGTCGGACAGGAAGCTGACCCCGATGCCGTTGTAGGCGATGCGGTTGCCACGAATGGTGATCGTCGTGTCCGGCTCGAATGGCGACATGTCGAGACCGACCCCGACCGCGCAGTAGACGATCTCGTTACCCTCGACAAGCACGTTGGAAGCCTCCTTGAAGCCGACCGCCATGCCGGTAGGGCCATTGGCATGCGAAAAGAGGTTGTTGCGGATCGCCCCGCCCCCCGAATACATCACGTTGACGCCGACCGCGTTGTCGTAGAAGCGATTGCCTTCGACGAGATTGTCGGCGGCAAACATGAAATGGATCGAATAGCGACTGCGCCGCGCAACGTTGTTCAGGTAGTGGTTCGCATTCGAGTACCAGGCGACCATGTCACGGGAATCCTCGATGACGTTGTCGGCGACCAGGTTGCGGTGGCTGTACCAAAGGCGCAGGCTGTCGCCGCGCGTGCCGAGATCGAAAGGCTTCGAACGAATGCGGTTGCCGCGCAGGACGTTCTCATTCGACATTTTCAGATCGATGCCGAACAGACAATCGTCGATGCGCAGATTCTCGATGACGTTGCGGTCGCCGCGCACGTTCAGGCAGGCGTCATCCGAATCATGTGAAACGCCGGAATTGGTCAACTGCAGGTCGCGCAGAACGGCGTCATTGGCCTGCAGGACAAAGACGGTGCCTTTGCCCCCGCCATCGACCGTCGCCGCGCCGCCGCCATCGATGGTCAAGGTCTTGTCCACGACCACCGGGCCAGAGTATCTGCCCGGCTTGAGCTTGAGCACCGACCCCGCAGGCGCCTGGTTGATCAGCTCCTGCAGGAACGGAAGGCCGCTGACCCGCGCCTCGGTCGGGATGGGCGCCTTCTCGTTGAGCCCACCCCAAGCGGCTGCGGCGGGCTCGGCCATCGCGCCCAGGCGACTATCGTCAGGCTCGGCGACGAGCGCAGCCCCGCTCCCGACAGTGCCGGTACGACGCAACGCCGTGAGCGCGTCCTCGGCGCCGCCGGGTGACGGGAAGAGAACCACAGCCAGCCCGCAGGCGACTCCGGCGACGAGCAAACGGCCAAGCATCGGCTACTCCGCGGACCCCTCGCGCATCTGCTTGCGCCGGATCAGCAGGGCGAGCAAGAGGCAGACCATGACGCCCAGCAGCAGCCCGTAGCCCCAATACGGATACGAGTAGGTCGAGAACTGCGCGACCTTGCCCTCGCCGAAGACGGTCGGCATGAAGGGCTTGACCGTGAAAGCTCCCCAGGGATGCATGTTGTGGCCGAAGAACCACAGCCAGCCGGCGTAGGTGATGAGAAAGAAGACCGGCAACAGCGCCGGAATCAACGCCAGCAGCAGCGAAAAACTGGGCAGGCGAGCGACGCCGGCGAGGACCACCAGCATCGCCAGCAGCGTGCCGGCGATCACCACATGCGTGATGGTGGTCACGTTTTCGCCCCATCCCTGGATCTTCTCGGGCTCGTTGAAGAAAGTCGCCGTTTCGCTGACGTAGTGCGCGACGTGCGCTTCCAGACCGCCGAGTACGTACTGGTCGACAATGATCCATGCGGCGACCGCAGCAAAGCCGGCAGCGAGCACCAGCAAGCGCGGCTTGCGGCGCGGCACCATGAAGCCCACGAGCATCACCGTGAAGAAGGCGAAGAAGAACTTGGCCAGCGGCTTCTCGACCGGCGCGCCGGTGGCGATCGGGAACATCCCCACATAGTGGTTGATGGTGTTCATTTCGTGTACGCAGTCGAGGCCTTGAGCACCCTTGTTGACGTCCTTGTTCTTGTCGGTGATCGGGTTGTAGCGCTCGTCGTCGTGCGCAAGCTCTTTCTGGATGATCTCGCTATCCATACGCGTCCCCTTGCCCGCCGCCTTGCAGCCGTTGTAGACCCCGTCGAAGTGGAAATGGATGCGAATGCCGTCGGGGAAGGCGTCGGGTGGATAGTTCGGTGCGGTCAGGGAGACCCACCAGATCGGGGCAAAGAAAGCGGCGATCATCAAAGCCGTGGCCAGCGCGGTAAGCGCGGCGACGACCAAATTCTGCTTGCTGGGTGCTGCGGCTGACATTGTTCAATCCTCGTTCAGAGCGCTTGTACCGTGCGCTAGCGGCGACGCCGGTGTCGATCCTTGCCGTGCAGCGGCGGTCTGCAGAATATTATTCATTACTTATATTTTCGGGAAGCAAAGCCCGCCACAGGACCTGCGGACGGGCTTTGGCAGCGACAGAACGCGCTCCTTACTGCTTGGCGAAGCCTTGCTTGCTACTTCTTGGCCGCGGCCTTCGGCTTGCACATATTGCCCGGCATGACCAAGCTGGACTGATAGGCCGAAATGGCGACCAGTTGCTTGTCGTCATACTTCTTGATGACCTTGACCATGTCCGGGTTAGCGTTGCGGCGGTGACCGTCGCGGATTTCGGTCATCTGGCGCAGCAGGTACTTGTAATGCTGGCCGGCGATCACCGGGTAAAACTTGTCCTTGACACCCTCACCGTTCGTACCGTGACACTCCTTGCATTCCTTCTCGTAAAGGCCCTTGCCGGTGGCCAGCTGTGTTGCCGCATCCGGACCCTCGTACTTGCCGTGCTCGGTCGGGATGCACAGCGATTCGATGTACACTGCCACGTCCGCCAGTTCCTGCGGATCGATCAGCGTCGCGGCAAAGGGGTACATCGTCGGGTTGTCGCGCAGACCGGCACGGATGTCGGCCATCTGCTTGATCAGCACGGTGGTGTGCTGACCGGCCAGCTGCGGGAAGGTGCCGTCGGGACGACCGGCGCCGGACGGCAGGTGGCAGGCGCCGCAGACCTCGTAGCCCTCCTCGCCGCGCGTCTTGTCGCCCTTGAGCTTCAAGGCCTCCATTTTCTCGCCCTCCTGGGCGTTCCACTTGTAGGTCTTGTCCTCGATGCCGTGCGCCTTGGGTGGTGGCGGTCCGGCGTGCGCAGCACCCGCCGCGACCATCGCCAGCGAAACGGCCAGAATCAGTTTCTTCATTTGCTCACTCCCTCGTATTTGAGAATCCACAGCTGCCAATCTACCAAGCAGCCAGACGTTTGGCGTTGATACTAATCAAGTCACGCCTGCAACCGAAACCCGCGCCCCGTCAGCGCGCGATTCGACCCGCAGGCGACGTTGTGGCGGCAGGACTCAGGGCTTGAGCTTCGAGAGATATTCGGCCAGGACCTTGATCTGCTCGTCGCTGACCAGCGGCATCACACCTTTCATCGCCGCCGAGTTGCCGTTCGCCCGCGCCCCGCTCTTGATGTCGAGCATCTGTCTTTCGAGATACTTGGCGTTCTGTCCGGCGATTTTCGGGTAGTCGGGCATCAGGGTCTTGTTGCCCGTCGGCCCGTGACACGCGCCGCAGGTCTTCTCCGCATACAGCTTGGCGCCGTCATCAGCCGCCAGTACCGGCGAGGCCGCCAGCGTCGCCATCGCCACTACAGCCATCAGCTTCTTCATGGTCATTCCTTTTCGCATAAGAAAACGGGGAACAGAGTAACTCCGCTCCCCGCTGAGTTGCCTTGAGTCAGATCAACGCGACCTGCCCGACCTACTTGGCCTTCTTGGCACCGTTCTGCTCAAGATAGGTCTTGGCACGCAGGCCGAGATCGGCCGCCTTGACCTGGTACTGCCAGATTTGCTCGGTCCACAGCGTGGCGTTGTTCCAGTCCTTCTTGCCAGCAGCCTCGTCAGCCTTGGCCTTGGCATCCTTGATCTTGCCCAGCTGATCGACGGCGTCGTCCATCATCGCGACGACATCCGGGAAGTCCTTGTAATTGACGCCGGTGATGTAGCCAACCACCGAGTCGATCACCGCCTGCGTATCGACAACCTTCTTCAGCTGGGCCTTGTAATCCGCTTCGCTGTAGTTGGTTCCGGCAGACATCGCGGTCTTGGTCGGCTTCCAGCCTTTCGGCTTGACCAGCAGATAACCCTGCATCTCGAGGTGCAGCGCCGAGCAGAACTCCGTGCAGTAGTACGGATAGACGCCTTCCTTGTCAGCCTTGAACTTGACCTGCACGGTCTTGCCCGGCTCGATCGACGCATGCACGTTGTAGGTCGACACCGCAAAGCCGTGCGTTTCGTCCTGCGCGCGCTCAAGGTTGGTCAGGTTGATGATGATCTCGTCGCCAACTTCCGCCTCGATCGTTTCCGGCGTGATGTGCGAACGGATCAGCGTACCGAAGACTTCAACCTTGTTGCCGGTGCGGACGGTTTTCTCCTCGCCTGCCCGGACGGCACCGGCGTGCTTCTTGTCGGTGCGGCTGTCGGTACCGACCTTGTAACGGACGCCAGGCTTCAGCTTGCTCGCTTCGATGGCCACCACGTAATGCGGCTCGCCCAGCGGCAGAGGCATGTCGTAGAGCAGCTGCATCTTGTCATCGCTGATGTCGATCAACTGGTGGTTCTGCGGATGCAGCGGACCGACGGGAGCAAAACGGTCGATCGACAGCTTGTTCAGCGCCACCAGGTAGCGGCCCTTGGGATCCATGGAATCGCCTTCCATGGTCATCAGGTGACCAATGTTGTAGTGCACGCTGATCTTGTCGAGCACCTTGCCTTCGCAGTAGTTCCACTTGGCGACTTGCGAGTCAACGTACAGCGAGGTGTAGGCCACGCAGGGCTTGGAGTCGTACTGCGTATGCAGCGGGCCAAGACCGAGCTGGACCTGCGTATGCAGCGCGTCCTGCATGTTGATCACCGGCAGACCGTAGGGATCCTTCGATTCGAACTTTCCGGCCTTGATCGCGGCCATGATCTTCTCGAAGGAGTAGACCGAAACGTGCGTGTCGAGCTTGCCGGAAACGGTGATCAGCTTGCCGTCCGGAGTGACGTCAACGCCGTGCGGCGATTTCGGCTCCGGAACCAGGAAGACAATGCCTTCCTTGACCGAAACATCCAGCGGCAGGACATTGTGGCCGTTGATCTTCTTGGCCTTTCCGGCAGCCACCAGCTCGGCGGCTTTCTTCCAGTTGATCACGTGCATGTAGTCGGTGTCTTTGGCCGAGCAACCCGCTTCATAGGGAGGGCGACCCTTTTCGATACCGCCAACGTAACGCTCGGTACAGAAAGAATTGGTGAACGACCAGCCGTCGGACGGCCCCTTGCCGGCATCCGACAGGTCCTGGCTGTACGGCGGCAACTCGATCGAGAACGACTGCGCCGGATCGATGCGCCCTTCCTTGCGATCGAACTTCCAGTAGGTGACGCCGCCACGGTATTTCTCGTTGAACTCTTCGAGCGGCTCGAACTTCTTGTTCGCCAGCGGCGTCGCATACTGCGCAGCCTCGATCACGTACTCGGTGTTGGGCGTGACGAAGGCGCCGCCATGCTCGGACTTGTAGATCGGGTTGACGACGATCTGCTTGGTTTCGAAATCACGCAGGTCGATCACCGCCAGGCGCGGGTTGGCCTTGTCGTTAATGAACAGGAACTGGCCATCGTACTGACCCTGGGTCTCCGACATCGCCGGGTGGTGCGTGTCACCCCAGGTAATGTCCTTGCCGTCGATCTTGCCTTGGGCAAGGACCGCCTTCGAGCTTTCGTCAAAGCCGTAGCCCTGCCAGGGTTCCGGCGTGAACACACCGATGTACTTGAGGATGCGCATCGACGGCACACCATAGACGATGACCTGTCCCGACTGGCCACCGGACGAGAAAGCGATGAACTCGTCGCGCTTTCCGGTCGGCACATAGGTCTTGGCGGCGGCGAGCAGGTCCTGCTGTGACAGGCTCCGACGCTTCATCACATCCTGGAGTGATTCGGCAGCAAAGGTGCTGCCGGAAGCTACGAAGCCGAGCCCTGCTGCGAGCAGCATCGACGCGACTTGCTTCGTGCGAAATTCCATTCTTTCTCTCCCTTTGGGCAATTGCGGTTTGGCTTTCCCGTCCGTATTGCCCGGCGCCATGGCGCCACTGCGGCAATATGTCGCACATTGTGCGGACAAGCGCTGCGCGATAATTTGAGGTGCATCAATTTTCGCCGCGCCTCGCCTTTGCACAATCACGGGCTTGCCATCTCGTCGCGGTACGCTCGCGCTGGCTCCGGGCCCTTGCTTCACCGGAGGCCGCGGCAGCTGCCCGATCGACCTGCAACAAACAGCCACCGAGCCGACACTTCCCAGATGACCAAGAACCTGCTGCTCGACGCCGCGATCCTGCTCGGCCTGGCGATCCTCGGCGTCATCGGCTACAAGCTGGCGCCGTTGCTCAGCCCGAAGGCCGACATCGCGCTCGCGCTGTCGAGCTGCGATCTGAACCAGCGGTCGTGTGCGGCAGCCTTGCCTGACGGCGGCCAACTCGAGTTCTCCATCGAACCACGGCCTGTCCCATCACTGAAGCCCCTGCAATTGCGGGCGACCGTCACCGGCAGCGAGGTGCGCAGGGTAGAGGTCGATTTCGCCGGCAGCGAAATGAAAATGGGCTATAACCGGCCGCAGCTGGCGAGCGAGCCGGGCGACAAGCAGCGCTTTTCTGGGCAGGCCAGTCTGCCGGTGTGCATCACCGGGAGCATGCAATGGGATGTGACGGTACTGGTCGATACCGGCAAGGCGCTGGTTGCCGTGCCATTCCGCCTCCAGACGAGCAACTGATGCGGGCGCGCGCATGAGAAGCCGCCTGCCGTTGATCGCCCTGATTGTCGTGCTGAGCGCGACGCTGGTTTTCGTGACCGCCTTCTGGGATCCGCCGTCGCCGGCGACCGTCATGGCTGTTCAGAATGCGCGCCTGGCAGCAGCGAAGCCAGCGGGAGGCGACTTCATGCTGCAGGGGCCGCAAGGACCGGTCGCCCTTGCCGACTATCGCGGCAAGGTCGTCCTGCTCTACTTCGGCTATACCTACTGCCCCGACGTTTGCCCGACCGCGCTGGCGCTGATCGCCCAGGCGCTGTCCGGATTGAAAGCCAGCGAGCAGCCGCAGGTGCAAGCCCTGTTCATCTCGGTGGACCCGCAACGCGATAGCGCTGACCGCCTGCAGGAATACACTCCCTACTTTCACCCCAAGCTGATCGGCCTGAGCGGTACGCAGGACGAGATCGCCAGCGTCGCCGCGCGCTATGGTGCCCGCTACGAAGCGCAGTCGCCGAATGACCAGGGGCAATACAGCGTCGACCACTCGTCCGCAACCTACCTGATCGACACTCAGGGGAAACTGGCACTGACCCTGCCCCACGCCTCGACGCCGGCACAGATCCTCGCCGCCATCCGCCAACACCTGCCGCCGGTGGCCGCCAAATGAAGGCGGCAAAAACGGCCTCAATCACTGACTTGTACTGACAGGAGAAATCCCCGCCATGCGTTTGCAGCCCACCCTTTTCGTCCTTGCGGCAGCGATTACGCTGCCCTTGCCGGCCCTGGCCAGCGAAACCGACCTGACCATCGCCGACGCCTACGTGCGCATGGTGCCGCCGGGAACGCCCAACACTGCCGCTTTCATGACCATCGTCAATAACGGCACCAGCGACCGCAAGCTAATCAAGGCAGAAAGCCCGCTGGCCAGGAGGGGCGAGTTGCATACGCACCTCAACGACCAGGGCATGATGCGCATGCGCCAGGTCGCGGAGATCGAGATCAAGGCTGCGACGCAGACCGAACTCAAGCCCGGCGGCTACCACGTCATGCTGCTCGACCTTCAGCAGCCACTGCGCGAGGGCGAAACCGTGCCCCTCACCCTTCGCTTCGACGACAACAGCACAAAGCTGCTTGACGCACCGGTCAAAAAACCGCAAACGGTCATGAAAACCGAGAACCCGCCCGAGCACGGCGCGATGAAGCACTGAGCGAGGGAGCATCTGCGCCGGCCGCCGTCGTTCGCGCCAACGCCCGGCGCGGGTGAGGGCCCGGCCCCTGGGGCAGCACATCGGGCCAGTGCGTACGGCTGCCGCAGATGGGCACCACGGGCCATTACGCAGCTACCGCCGCGTGCCGTAGATTCTGGACTTCCTGCGCCAGCAGGCCGGTTTCTGCAAAGCCGCGACATCCACCCGCGGTGTCGCAAAGATCTCCTGCGCAACAGCCCAGCGATTCGTCTCCGCCTGATAGACACCGGCGATCTGCTCAAACAACTTCTGAATGCGATTCATGGTCAGTCCCTCCTCCGTCGAGTCCAATCGAAACCCACTGCAACGGAACAAAGCGTAACCGCAAACTGTACGTATGTACAGTTGTTTTTGACAAAAGGCGGCTCGCAGCATCGCCACAACGCAAAAAGCCCGACCTTGTGAGTCGGGCTAAGCGTTTGATTTACTGGTGCCGCTGGACGGAATCGAACTGTCGACCTTCGCATTACGAATGCGTGATTCCCGGCAAACCTACGCATTATCGAACCTTAACAAACCTATACACAGCAATATGTTAGTGATAGACTCATCTTAACGGGCTAGCTCTAAATGTGACGGAATTTGATAGCCCGTGCTAGCCCGTTGCTAGCCCGGCAACAGCCCGACTTATGCGAGGTGGAAAAATGGCACAGATCAAGTTCGGCAAGATCGCCCTGCAGGGGCTTGAACTTCCGCCGGCTGGCAAGCGGCTGACGGTCTACGACACCAAGGTGCCGAAGCTAGCCCTGCGAATAACGTCAGCGGGTGCAAAAACCTTCTATGTGGTGAAGCGAGCCGGCGCATCAATGGCCTGGGTGAAGCTGGGCACCTTCCCCGAGATGACGGTAGAGAAGGCGCAAGCCGAGGCCGAAAGGATTCTTGGCGAGTTTGCCAGCGGTGCGAACCCGGCCGAGGCGCGACGAACCTTCAAGGCTGAACCGACGCTGGCGGAGTTTTTCATTGAGTACGGCACCCGGCACGGTGAAAAGCTGACCGTGTGGCGCGACATGCAGCAACGATTCCGGGACTATCTGCAAAAGCCTCTCGGCGATCGGAAGTTGACGAGCATCACCAGGGCGATGATTGCCCGTGCGCTTTCCGATGTTGAGAAGGCCGGCAAGGCGGCGGCGACGGTCAAGCTTGTCCGGGCGTTGGCGTCTGGCATCTTCGGCAAAGCGATTGAATGGGGCTACCTCGAAACGAACCCGGCGCAAGGCGTCAAGGTGGCGGGCCGCACGGTAAGCCGTGACCGTTTTTTGCAAGCAGACGAACTTCCCCGCTTTTTTCAATCGCTGGCGGAAGAACCGAGCACCACTATGCGTGACTTCATTTTGTTGGCGCTACTGACTGGCGCGCGGCGGGCCAATCTGTGCGCAATGCGCTGGACAGAAATCAAGCTGGCTGATTTCGTCTGGCGGGTCCCCGACACGAAGAACGGCACCCCGCAGAACGTGACCCTATCGCCTGAGGCGGTGGAGATCCTCAAGGCACGGCAGGAGGCGACCGCAGGCGGGTTCGTGTTTCCTGGGCCTGGCGCAAGCGGTCACATGGTGGAACCGAAGAAAGCCGTTATCCGAGTCATGGAGCGGGCTGGTATCCCCTACGGCAGAAACGACCCGAACGGCGTAACCCTGCACGATCTGCGGCGCACCCTGGGAAGTTGGCAGGCAAGGACCGGCGCATCGCTGGCCATCATCGGCAAGAGCTTGAACCACAAGAGCCAGCAGGCGACGGCAATTTATGCGCGTCTCGACCTTGACCCGGTGCGGGCATCCGTCAACACGGCTACCGCGGCTATGATGGAGGCTGGCGGAATGAAAGAGGCGGCGGAGGTGGTGACCATGCCGAAGCGGGGAACTGCCTAATCATGCCTGAAATCTCCCGTTTTTTCGGCATCGTCATTTACATGAACTGGCGAGAGCATCCGCCAATGCACTTTCATGCCGTCTACGGCGAACACGAAGCACTGATGACCATGGACGGCAAGGTGTACGCCGGTTCGCTACCGGGCCGGGCGCTGTCGATGGTTCGCGAATGGATGGCGCTACATCGGAACGAAATTGAAGCAGACTGGAATCTTGCGCAGCAGAAAAAGCCGCTGAATCCAATTGATCCTCTGGAGTAACGATATGATCCTGCACACCACGGAAGTAGCCCCCCTGCCCGACTATCGCCTTTTCCTGCGCTTCAACAATGGCGAAGCCGGCGAAGTGGATTTATCCGCTGAACTCGACGGCGAAGTGTTTGAGGCGCTACGCGACCCCGCCGTGTTCGCCACAGCAAGCCAGCACCCACTGATGCGCACAGCGGCATGGGCAAACGGCGTGGACCTTGCGCCCGAATTCCTGCTCGACCTGATGCGCGCGCAGCAAGGCGACCGGGCCGCGTGATCGAAGATTAGCCGACCGATAAGCGCTACCCAGCTGCCTATGGCTGGCGGACCTGGCCACGAGGAAGAACCCATGAAATGCCCTATCTGCCGACACGGCGAAACCCGCCCCGGCGCTGTGACTGTTCCACTTGAACGCGGCGACGTCGTGATTGTTTTCCGCGAGGTTCTGGCGCTGGTGTGCGAGAACTGCGGCGAGGCTTTCCATGACGAGGCCGTTACTGCTGCCCTGCTGAATCAAGCCGAGCAGGCGGCGGCGGGCGTGGAAATCGACGTGAGGCGCTTTGCGGTGGCCGCGTGACCTGAAAAAACCTGAGTTTTGCTGCGCCTAGCCCGAGGTTGATCCCCGCGGGCGAAATCCGAGATGCCCAGACTCGGTTCGGACGGCGTCTTGAAGAAAAAGGGGAGCGAAAGGGCGCGATGTGATTGAAACCACGCATATTCGGCTGAATAAGGCCGCAGAAATTCTTAATACTGACGCCGATACGGTACTAATTGCCGGGTCAGAAGGAAGAGTGCGTTTGTACTGGCTATTAAATAGACCTTTGCACGCAGAGCTTGGCCATTTTCACGAACCGTCTGATCCTCCCCCAGACGAGCCGCCAGTGTATTGGGTGACAGAGGGTCTGGGATTTAAGTTCTTCTTTTTCATTCCGTTAGATAGTATGGAGGCTGCCGAACTTCTCAAGAAAGAGACGATTACCGCGAAGGCATCGGCGCTTACCGAGCAAGACACCAACGGTCGTTTTTGGATGCCTGCGGGGGGCTGGGCAGTAGAGGGCGGCGGTTTAGTTCATGACGATTTGCACGTAACAAGGGATGCTGTCTTCTTGAAACGTACCGATATAGAGTGCATCGGGAAGCGCGGCGTTACCCCTTCGGCTGGAACTGTCCTGCCGCTGCCGTCACACGCCCAGCGTGGACTCGTTTCCGACAAACTCGCTATCTTGAGTCGCGCGGCGGCGACGTTTTGGGCGAACGTGGATAGAGACGACAGGAGCACACACCCCAAGAATGCCAGCGTGGCTGCATGGCTGATGGAACGTGGATATTCAAAGACACTTGCCGATCAAGCGGCAAGCATCATTCGCCCGGAATGGGCGCCCACGGGCCGCAAAGCAGAAGAATAGCAACACCCTCGAATGCCAGCAACGGCATGGCGGCAGCAAAGGGTGACACCCTTAACGGGAAACCCCTTTCCGTTTTTTCTGACGTGCCATTTCTCTATCGTTCGCACCATGAACTGCGCTGTGCGGTTCTGAACTGCAACATGCAGTTCCTTACTGGAGCGAACGATGACCATTCAAAGCATCATCGAAGCAACCCGCGATCTTCTCGACGAGAAAGAGGCGGGGCTGTTTCTCGATACTGCCCCCGGCACGCTGTCTGTTTGGCGTAGCACCGGGCGTTACAACCTTCCTTTCGTGAAGATCGGGCGCAACGTGCGTTACCGCCGTTCCGATTTGCTCGCCTGGCTGGAAAAGCGCACCCGCGAAACCGGCGCAACGGCATAGGGGGCTGTGACGATGACCCACAAAACAAAGGGCCGCGACGGAGGCGACCGCGCGACCCAAAATACTGCATTCGACGCTCGCCATTCTACTGGACGAAGTGACCCACTGCCAGGCTGGTACAGTCTCGCCAGCGACGTGAAACCGTCACGTAATCGGCAGCAGAAGAAATCGTGGAACAGGGGCCGCCGATGCTGACCGTTTACAACCCGGTCCCCGGATTCCGCGAAGCCATGCACCGGGCCGGCATTGTTCCCCCTGCCGTCGTCGCGCCTGACGGAGCGCTGCATCGCTTCCATGTTGAAGGCGACCATGACGGATCGCTCAACGGCTGGTATTGCCTGCACATGGATGGCCGGTCCGCAGGCGCCTTTGGAAGTTGGAAAACTGGCTTTTCTTGTACCTGGTCAGAGGCCGGCAAGCGCATCAGTACGGCCGAACGCGAGGCATTTGCCGAACTAGTGCAGGAGGTGCGCAGCAGGGAAAAGGCAAGATCGGAAGAGCACACGTCTGAACTCCAGTCACTGACCAATC
>ERZ761609.852-NODE-852-length-31590-cov-40.133978_pt1 | contig 31590 bp, 26 predicted proteins | sample MGYA00511163_ERZ761609 | MGnify/ENA primary metagenome ERZ761609 (study PRJEB28899, sample SAMN02445070) | bioreactor sludge metagenome | biome: EBPR sludge | place: Australia: Brisbane, Thorneside Wastewater Treatment Plant | collected 2011-12-16 ...
CCCCACCATCAACCCCACCATCAACCCCACCATTAACCCCACCATTAACCCCACCCCCATGCTCCCCTCTATCTATCGCCCATCTGAACCCTTTACGCTAGGAATACTTGGCGGTGGACAGCTGGCAAAGATGACGGCACAAGAGGCATATAGGATGGGACTGCGTGTGGCAATTATTGAACATGGTGAAGACTCACCAGCGGGAATGATGACGAAGCTTGATTATCCGTTGGGGTGGAAGGATGAGGCATCGCTACAGAAATTTATCGCAGCAAGTGATATTGTGACGCTAGAGAATGAGTTTATCGATCCGACTATTCTCGACGTTATCGCAGAGCAACGTTTTGTGTTTCCAACACCGGCAACAATGCGTCTGGTGCAAGACAAGTACACACAAAAGTTGACCTTCTCTTCACAGGGTATTCCCACACCTCATTTTGCCGAGATTCATAAAAAGCTTGACCTCTATGCGTTTGGGGAACGCCATGGATATCCCTTTGTAGCAAAGACTCGGAAGTATGGTTATGATGGATACGGAAATGCTACCATAAAAAGCGACACAGAGATTGATGGTGTGTGGCGAAAGTTTATGGAAGGCGAAGAACCACGCCCATTGTTAGCCGAGTCATTCGTGACGTTTACAAAAGAACTTGCCGTTTTGGTTGCTCGTAATCGCCGTGGTGAGCTGGCTGTCTATCCTTGTGTACAAACGATTCAGCAGGGTCATATCTGCGTTTCTGTCCTAGCACCTGCACCAATTGAAGACGTCCTGCAGAAACGTGCGCAGGACATTGCTGTTGCCTGTGTAGAAGCAATTGACGGTGTGGGTGTGTTTGGAATAGAGATGTTCCTCACGGTGAACGATGACATTGTCTTTAATGAAATTGCCCCGCGTCCACACAATAGCGGACACTATACGATCGAAGCATGTTATACCTCACAATTTGAGAATCACGTGCGTGCTGTTACCAACATGCCGCTTGGTTCAGCTGATTTGCGTGTTGGTGGTGCGGCAATGATTAATCTTCTTGGCGAACGAAGTGGAACGGCCATACCGGATAGTGTGATGGACTGTTTACGTACACCGGGCGTGTCACTGCATCTTTACGGAAAAAAAGAGTCGCGTGTTGGCAGAAAGATGGGACACTTGACGGCAACGGCTGACACAATGGATAATGCCTTTGCCTTGGCAAATTCAGCTCTTGATGGATTTATCTGGTAAGGTTGACGCAGAAACGCACGTCGTGTCAGGCTGACGCAGCCGTCGACCTGCGGAATGCACTCTTAAGGAGTCCAAACACCGAGATCTCGTAATTCACGCGAATGGAGACGAGAATTCCAACGATTCCGAGAATGATGTTTCCAAGCCACATACTGAAGGCCGGTGATAACAAGCCACGATCGGCGAGTTTCTCACCACCAATAAGACTTGCCCAGTACACAACATAGAATCCAAGAGAGATAGCCGCACTAATACCAAAGTTGCCTCCCTTGGTGAGAATTCCCATCGGGCATCCCACAACAATAAAGAGTATACAGGCGAAGGGAATAGCATACTTCTTATAAATTTCTACTTCGTAACGCCGAATTGTATTTACCTCTCCGGAGCGTCGAAACGACTCACTTTCCAACTGCGAACGAATACTAATTACGGTAGACTGTGCTCTGAGAAGGGCTGTTTGTGTATCGGTTGCCCCATTTGCCCCTTTCCCTGAAAGCCAGGCAATGTGACCACGAAGGAGTGAATCGGTAACACGATCTGAAACAGCGACGATGGCCGACGATCGGTCAACAATCTCTTGCATGTCCGAAATGCGCATCTCACGTTCACCACGCGATGAGCCGGTGGGATCACTCTGTTCGTAGAAGAAGCGATCAGATGGCATAGCAATCTGATGACGAGCAAACGTAATCGTTCGATAGTCCATCGGACGGCGACGGTTCACTTGGTGAATCTCACCGCTGGAAAGCTGGACAATTAGACGTGTGCTTGATGGCGAAAAACCAAGTTTGCCAGTGTCGGCATTGACGATGTTTTGCTGATCAGCTCGCGAATTGTCGTAAATCGTTACTCCGTACATCGTTCCTGCTGTATCCATATCGCGAGCAAGAATTGTATAGCCTTCAATCTGCGTCGTAAACTGTCCAGCTTCAACAGCAAAGGTTGGTTTGGTACGGTTGATGTCGCGCATCATGGTTGACAGGCGCAGATTACTGTCGGGTAAGACGTTGTCTGTATACCAGAAGACAAAGGCCCACAGGGCAAGACCGCCAATGACCGACGGCACCATCATGGTAAACAAGCCCATACCACTGGCTTTAAAGATCGTCGTCTCATGTGTTGACGAGAGACCGCCATAGGCCATGAGTGTCGAAAACAGGACACCGATTGGTACGGCAAGGACAACAATCCACGACAAACTCAGAACGATAAACTCGACGATGGTAAAAATGTCGAGTCCTTTACCGGCCAGCTTATCAATCCAGTTGATGAGCACCTGCATCAGGAACAGTGCCATAATCGTTGCCGTTCCAAAAATGAACGGGGCGATGTGGGCGCGGAATATGTACCGCCAGATTAACATCAGGACGACATTTTCCGACGGATATCATCGATAGCCGCCTGGAAGACGTTGGCGCGTTCTGGTTTGGCCTGCATCAGAACTGTATATGCCTCAATTGCTTTATCGAATGAACCTTGCTGAGCGTAAATACGAGCGATGGTTTCGGTAACGAGTGCCTTCGGACGTGATTCAGGTTCTACATCTGGGGGAGAGCTGAGTGGAAGTCCAGGTGACAAGGGTTTTACCTCGTCAGGACGAGGCATACGTGCCTTTTCAAGTCGTTGTGCAAGCTCTTCAAGTGACGTGCGCCGCTGCGGTTGTGGACTGCGTTGTGACGCAGGTCCGGATGGCCTTGACGATTCGCGGACACGCATTGCTGGTGACGAGTTAAAGTCACGAAATGGTGGTGGTTCACCCAGATGCTGAATATCGCGACGACTACGTCCCTTTACCCCTTCAAACCGTAACGACGTGAATTCAAGTCCAGGAATCAGTCGAACCGTTGCAGCACGAATGATGCGTTTGTCGTTGGTTACCGTACCACGAACATCAATGATACGGAGAGAAAAGTCCGACGCTGTTCGAGGTTGTGGTGATACAACAGTGGGTTGTGTTTCTGGTAGCGATAGGACAACCGGCGGCGGGACAGTCTCTGTTGGAAGAGTGTGCACGACGATACGATCGTCTGCGGGAGGTTCAGGAGCGTTTGTTGTTGCGTGTGACGTCGACGCCTCTCCGACCGGAACAGTAACCTCGTGTACAAACGGAAAACCGAAACGACGGAGGATTTCGGCCTCCATCGTTTCGGCATCGTCAATTCGACCAAGATCTCGGTAGGCCTTTGCGAGAACAACGTATCCCGTTGCATAGTCCGGCCAGGCGGAGATACCGGAAGCACACAGGCGCGCAGCATCAGCAGCACGACCTGCTATCAGAACGTCGTGTGCTTCTACGGCAAACCGAGGCCGCACCGAAGCGGAGTTGAGTTCGATACTGTCACCTCTTACCGACGGTCACCAAGCAGGCGAAGAAGGAAGAGGAAGAGGTTCACAAAGTCAAGATAGAGTGTCAGCGCGCTGAGGATAGCCCGCTTTGTGATAAGGCCAGCCTCGGAATACATCACAACTGCCTGAGCACGAAGTCGTTGCATGTCATAGGCCGTTAACCCCGTAAAGACCAGCACTCCAATAACGCTGATGGCGAAGTCCAACACGGAACTATCCATAAACCAGTTCACTACCGAAGCGATGATAAGACCGATGAGGCCCATAAACATGAAGGAGCCAACACCCGTAAGGTCACGTTTTGTGAGGTAACCATAGGCTGCTGAAACACCAAACATGCCACCGGCAATGAGGAAGACCTGGAAGATGCTGCCGAGTTCGTACACAAGAAAGAGGGCAGAGAACGACATGCCATTGACGATGGAATAGGCAAGGAACGTACCAGCTGCCGTTGAGGGCTTCATCGAATCAACACGAGCGCTGAGGAAGAAGACCATACCCAGTGGGGCAAGCAGTACAAGCCAGTACAACGGCGTTGCGAAGATGGCATTCAGAATCGTGGGTGATGAGGCAACACCAAAGGCCGTCAACCCCGTCAGCATAAGGCCACCTGTCATCCAGGCATAGACCTTCTGTACGTAGGCCCGCATATCGTCTGTGTGGACGTGTGCGGCGACTTGTTGAGCGGAGAGGACATCTCCTGCAGCGTCACGTTGACGCATGTATTGGCGTGAATCCATAGGATCCTCCTGTGAGTCGACTATTTCGTTCTCGTGACAACAAAGTTAGCGAAATCCACGAGGGCTGTTCGATACTCTGAAGGGGCAAAAGGGGCAAGCAGTTCTACTGCCTGACGTTCGAGTTCGTGAGCCTTTTCCTGGGCTTTGTTGGTGCCCTCGTAGCGTTCCACGAAGTCTATGACGGTTTTGACATCGGAAGATTTCGTACCACGGCCTTTCACAATAGAAAGCATGGCGTTCGATTCTGACTTGGGGGCAACGGCGCAGGCGTAGAGTAGGGGAAGTGTAATCTTCCTGTCTCGAATGTCATTGCCAACCGGTTTACCCAGAATGGATGACCGTGACGTATAGTCCAACACATCGTCGCGGATCTGAAAGGCAAGGCCAACAAGCTCACCATACTGACGCAGGGTAGCTCGAACTCCAACATCATCCGTTGCACTAATAGCGCCTATCTCACAGCAGGTTGAAATCAACGAAGCCGTTTTGTCGCTGATGATACGGAAATACGTTTCTTCGTCAAGGCGTTTTTGCCGACGCTTCTGCAGCTGAAGAAGTTCACCTTCACTCATCCGTCGAACAGCGTCCGACGTGACCTTCAGATAGTCAAATTCATCGTTGTTCACGGCGATGAGTAGACCACGAGACAGCAGGTAATCACCAACCAGTACGGCAACCTTGTTTTTCCAGACCGCGTTGATCGAGGCCATACCACGTCGTTCTTCAGCTTGATCCACAACGTCGTCGTGGACAAGGGTTGCTGTGTGGAGAAGCTCAACCATTGCCGCACCGGTATAAGCTCGGTGGGTGATTCCTCCGCACATACCTGCTGCAAGAAAGACCAGCGTAGGGCGAACACGCTTACCACGTTGGCGAAGGATGTAGCGGACAACGGTATCTAGCAGTGCTGCTCGTGAGCGCATCTGCGCTCGCAGGTATGTATCAAACTGCTCAAGTTCGTCGGCTACAGGCCGTGCGATGTCGTTACTGGAGATGGTTTTCGTCATCGCGGTTTTGGTGCCGAGAACTTGGCTATGACAATGCTGATTTCAAAAAGAACGTACAGTGGCACGGCCACCATAAGCTGCGTCAGCGGATCTGGTGTGGGCGTGATGACGGCTGCAAGGATCAGGATGATAACGATGGCATGCCGACGGTACTTGTTCAGGAAGGCAGCAGTGACCATTCCAAAACGTGCTAACACCCACGTCACCATCGGCAACTCGAAGATGAAGCCCGACGCCAACATCATGTTGATGAAGAAACTGAAGTAGGACGTGACTGAGATGATGTCCTTGATGTTGGCATTTCCTACCGTGTCGATGTACGACATCATACTGGGAATGAGGACGTAGTATCCAAAGGCCAGGCCGATGACAAAACAAATCGTTGTGAGAAGTGATATCGTGCGTGCCCAACGACGCTCATGATGATACAGGCCTGGTGCAACAAAACTCCAGATCTGATACATCAACCAAGGGAACGACAGAACAAGACCGCCGAAAAAGATGACCTTAAAGTACAGGAAGGCCTGTCCGAATGGCTCTGTATTCATAAGTTCCACCTTGGCTTCAAGGGCAGGCCGCAGCAGAACGTACGTCATGAGCTCTTCTCGCCAGAAGGCGACAACGATACATGCAATGAGTAATCCCAGTACGGAACGAAACAGACGTATACGGAGCTCTGAAAGATGCTCCATAAAACTCATTTCCGAACTTGCTGTGTCCGGCGCTGTCTGTTCGTCACTTCGTTCGTCGCTCATTGAGCTACGAAGATACGGAGACTGGCTTCGCCTGATGGTCACCGAGATGTTTCCTTAGCGATTCGTCGTAACGCCATTGCAAAATGTAGGCCTTGCAGTGATTCGGAAAAAAGCAAGGGAAAAATGTTCACTTGAACCAACTTTTCTACTTGCAGAGAATGCTTCCATGACAAAACTTTGCAACCCCTGAGTTCGGGGGACAATCGGTGGTGGGACCACCGGAAAGCCGCAGTAAATCTGGGTTTTCAGCGCCGATTGTCGGTAGTATTCGATGCGTTTGCATCACATGCATGGGAGGGAAGTCGGGTGAAAACCACCGAGACGCTAAACTTGTTCACACAAACCTCTACTTCAGAACCGACAACTACGAAATCAGCGATGCCAAAATTGTCACAGACGGGTGGAAGCTCGGACGCCGAATCCCTCTGGGAGCGGTGTCTGGGAATCATCCGCGACAATGTGTCGGCGCAGGTTTTTAAAACGTGGTTTGAGCAGATCCGTCCGCTCAAATGGGACGGAACTCTGTTAACCGTGGAGGTACCCAGTCAGTTTTTCTACGAGTGGATCGAAGAACATTACTCTTCGCTCCTGCAGAAAACCATTCAGAAGGTGATGGGCGCAAAGGCCCGCCTTCAGTATCAGGTTGTTGTTGATGAAGGTGATTCGACGCTTGAGCAGCGTACCATTCGGTTACCAGGTGCTCGTGGTGCCGGACAAACCAAGATTGCCTTCCCGGAGTCAGGAGCCCCTTCGCCGGCAAAGCCGGCGGCCCCTTCCGCTCACTATCCAACGTACTTTAATCCGCGATATACGTTCGAGAACTTCATTCGCGGTGAGAACAATCAGCTTGCTACATCGGCAGCGATGGCCGTCGCTGATAATCCCGGAAAAACTCGCTACAATCCGCTTGTGATCTACGGTCCAACGGGGCTTGGCAAAACACACCTTGTTCAGGCAATTGGTAATCGTGTTCTGCAGCGCGACAGAAATGCACGTGTGTTGTACACGAATTCTGAGAAGTTCACCATGGAGTACATCAATGCGATTCAGACAAATCGTGTTGCCGACTTCACGAACTTCTATCGGAGTGTTGACGTCCTCATCGTGGATGACATTCAGTTCCTGGGTGGTAAGGAAAAGACGCAGGACATGTTCTTCCACACGTTTAACGCCCTACATCAGGCCGGACGTCAGCTCATCCTGACGTCGGACAAACAGCCAAAGGACCTTGCTGATGTTGATGAGCGCTTGATCTCACGCTTTACGTGGGGATTAACAGCCGACATCGGAATGCCGGACTTCGAGACACGGATGGCCATTCTCCAGCAGAAGAGTATGGAGGAAGGCACCGATATGCCAGGTGATGTACTTGAATACATTGCCCGTCATGTAACAAGCAGTGTTCGAGAACTTGAGGGCTGCCTCATCTCGTTACTGGCAAAGGTGTCTCTGGATGGACGTGAGCTTACACTTGAGCTTGCTAAGGAAGTTGTACGCGGCGTTACAAACTCACCAAGTGCACGTTCGCTGACGATTGACGACATCAAGAATGAGGTCGCTGCTTACTACGGCCAGGATGTAGCATTGTTGTCGGCAAAGACGCGGAAACACGAAGTTGTTCTCGCTCGACAAATGTCGATGTACCTTTCAAAACAGCTCACGAAGATGTCGTTAAAGAGTATCGGAATGCACTTTGGCGGACGTGACCACACGACGGTGCTTCACTCTTGTCAGCAGATTCTTAACTACATCGATACGGACAAGAAGGTTCGTGCAGATGTAGAACATCTGCGAAAAGCGCTACTCCACTAGGAGTAACGCTGCATCAGTTGACCGTCAAGAAATTTGTAAGATAGTGACAATGTTTCGGCGTATGGAGACCCAAAGGAATCCATACGCCGATTGTTTATGCGCCAAGACGTATCAGAATGCTATACTCATCCTCGGTTAATGGACTCACACTCAGGCGGGGTTGGCGTACGAGAGCAATGTTCTGAAGCTTCGTATGTGCCTTGATGGTTTCCAGAGAGATCGGGTGCTTCAGTGTAGTCACGGGAATAAGATCAATGGCGAGCCATTTACCTTCTGTATCCGTTGGGTCCTGATAGGCCTGCTTTGCCACCTTGGCAATTCCCATCACACGCCGCTCGGTGCCTGTGTGATAGATAAGCACAATGTCGCCCGTCTTCATGTCCTTCAGCACGTTCCGTGCCTGGGCATTCCGAATACCCGTCCATTGAGCCCTTCGTTCACGAATGAACGTGCTCCAGTCATACTCTGTCGGTTCTGTTTTTGCGAGCCAATGTCTCATTTCGATCGTTCCTCATTCTTCTTCACGACGATGCGAAACACCGTCGGTGAGTTAGTTGCAGTACTCATCAGCGTGAAGTCAACATTGTTGACGCTATCAACAAAGCCACGCGTATTCACGGTGAGGTAGATGGCTCCCGGTTTATCCGGAACAGCCGTTGAACGCTGCACCGAAGCTCCGGCGCAGCCACATGAACCCTTTACGCCGAGAATACGAACGGTGTCGGTTCCGATATTCAACACCTTTACCATTGCTGTTACATATCCCGAACTATCAGCCGTTGTCACCAATACAGGTGGATCAAAGGCAACCTTCGGGCCGCCCGAACTGTCGGTCGACGGTGCAGAAGCACAGCCGAGTACAAAGAGTAGGGCTAGGTAGATCATACTATCTCTCCAATGACGGCTGGAAAGACGTCCGTGAAGTCATAGAATCCCGTCCGTTTCTCAATCCACCGTGCAGCTCGTAGTGCTCCTAGGGCAAAGGCCGATCGGTCGCGAGCATCGTGAATGAGTTCCAGTCGGTCATGCGGTCCGTCAATCGTTACCACGTGTTTGCCAACGATGTGTCCACCACGTGTTGACGTAACGTGCAGGTGTGATGGATCAATCGTTCCGTGTTGTGTTTCTGTTGTGATGTCTGATTTGCGCTGAATCTCTTCCTGGAGAATCCGTGCCGTTGTGAGTGCCGTTCCACTTGGACTGTCCTTCTTCCGAAGGTGATGCCACTCGTGGACCATCACGTCGTATTCAGGAAGAGAGTTTATCATCATACCCAAGGCACGTGTGGCTCGGAAAAACATCTGCACACCAACACTGAAGTTGCTTCCCCAGACAATACCTGTGTTCTTCGTTGTTGCAAATCCACGTACAACGTCGAGCGAGTCATACCATCCCGTGGCACCGATGACGAGGTTACAACCGGCCTCGGTGACAAGACGTGCATTCTCAACAACAACGGACGGTATGGAAAAGTCGATCGCAACGTCAACATTGTCGAACGATGAAGGGGCAAGGGGGCTGTCCACATCAACGATGCCAGCTACGGTACATCCTGCGCTTGCAGCATGGCGCTCAACTTCACGTCCCATTGCACCATAACCAATGATGAGGATACGTGTCACGATATCACCTCATGTTCAATCGGTGATACAACGGCTCCCTCATCAAGTCGAATGTTTCGGGCCTCCGGGAATGCGGCCACAAGGGCAGCACTGTGGGTAGAGATAACAAGACCAATTCCGTCAGCACGTGCGGCTCGTAACACATCAATTACGCGTGCAGATGATCCATCATCGAGTGTGCCTGTTGGCTCATCGGCAAGAATCATATCAGGGCGCGTCACGAGGGCACGTGTTAAGGCAACGAGGTGCCGTTCACCGCCACTGAGCTGATGTGGGAACTTGTTGCGTACGTAACTCACACCGAGATCGGCCAGACGTTCCATGGCGAGTCGGGAGGCTTCTTGGCGCTGATAGCCGGCAAGAGACAAGGGAAGCATGATGTTGTCGAAGACGTTCAGGTCATGAATGAGCCGACAGTCCTGTCGTACGATTCCAAGACGGCGGCGGATGGCACGTATGGCACGTGGCCGCATCGACCGTGTTGGTACATCGTCGATCTGTACTTCGCCTGTTGTTGGAATCAGGTCAACATCAAGTAATCTGAGGAACGTTGTTTTGCCGGCACCCGTCGCACCGGTCAGCAACACAACGTCGGCTCCGGCAAACTCCGCAGAAACATCGCGGATTGCTGGAACACCGTCGAACGTTACCGTGACGTGCCGCAGGGAGAAGTGCATGTGCAAAATTAACGAGAGGGAAGACGCTTACCGCTCCCCATAAGTACGGCTATTGGTTGTGTGGCTGGAATTGCCTCAAGAACAACCTTTACAACAGCCATAATGGGCACAGAGAGGATCATGCCCACGATGCCCCACATCCAGCCCCAGAAGGCCAGGGAGAACAACACGAGAACGGGAGAAAGGTCAAGAGAGTCGCCCATTATCCGTGGCTCTAGGATGTTGCCCATAAGATTCTGCATAGCAGACAGAATCACAACAACAAGCGCAGCAAATCCAAAGGATTCAAACTGCACAAGAGCAACAAAGCCGGGAATAAACGTTGAGATAATACTGCCAATGTTTGGCAGATAGTGAAACAGGAACGTTATCAGTGCAATCAGGGCAGCAAAGTCTACACCCATAATGGCGAGGATGATCCACGTGAGTAGACCAACAACAATGTTCAGAAGGGTCTTGATGCCAAGGTAACGCAGCACCTTGTCGTGTACCGTCGTGAAGATCGAGACGATGTCAACAGATGGAATCCGGTCACGAATGGCTGCAAGCTTTCTGGGAAAGGTTTCGCCGGCGGGGACCATAAACACGAGGAAGAGTAAGACCAAGGTCCCGTCGCCAATCAGCGTAACGAGACTGCTCACACTCGACGTAGCTAGTCCTGCCAGAGCAGAAGGATCGAGGATGTTCTCAAACTTCATCGCACTCGGGCGGCCAAACAGATCCACCGATAGTTTGCGGATGCCAAGATTGGCTTGTGTAATAAGGTCGGACAATCGAGCTTCATAGAGGGGAGCTTTTTCCGTGGCTGACACAATCCCAGCGGAGATGATCATGGAGATTCCCCATAGTGCACCACCAGCGATGAGTAGCACAATAGGGATACAGAGGGCCATCGGGACTTTTATCGCGCGAAGGCGCACAACGATGGGCCGAAACAGAATACTCAGCAGACCAGCTAGGATAAAGGGCAGGAGGATTCCCTGCAGAACATAGAGGACGGCACCGGCAGCAATCACCACGAGGATTGCCGTTGCAATGCCGATGTTTTTGGTTGACTGCTGCATCCGCGAAGATACCACTGGCGAGGGCGTTCCCGAGGTGGTCGCGATGGCGTATTTTCGCAGCCACTCGAAACCTGACGTCGAACGTCAGTCCGACTCAACCCGTCATCGTGACCTCATCCGTCACGTTGACACAACACATGCCTCTATGACATCACGCGGCCCCGTCTCTCGATACATCGAAGAACATTACCTCCACTTTAACGCGGCTGCCTTGATCGACGCGGCAAAGGGCTATGAGTTGCATCTCGCCGAAGGTGGCAAGATGATGATCACCCTCGCCGGCGCTATGTCAACGGCAGAACTTGGTAAGACACTTGCAGAGATGATCCGTCAGGACAAGGTGCAGATCATTTCCTGTACGGGAGCAAACCTCGAGGAAGATATCATGAACCTTGTGGCACATTCACACTACAAGCGTGTGCCACACTATCGCGATCTATCTCCACAGGATGAGTGGGATCTACTGGAACATGGTTTTAACCGTGTGACAGATACATGTATTCCCGAAGAGGAGGCGTTCCGACGTATCCAGAAACACATTCACAAACAGTGGAAAGACGCGCAGGACGCCGGTGAGCGATTCTTCCCGCATGAGTACATGTATAAGATGTTGCTCTCCCGTGAAATGGAGCAGTATTATGAGATCGACCCGAAGAACTCATGGATGCTTGCCGCTGCAGAGAAAAATCTTCCCATTATCGTGCCGGGCTGGGAGGACTCAACGATGGGTAACATCTTTGCCTCGTACTGTATAAAGGGTGAGTTACAACCTTCAATCATGAAGTCCGGCATTGAATACATGATGTGGCTTTCGGATTGGTACCGAGCAAACTCTGCCGGTAAGGGTGTAGGATTTTTCCAGATTGGTGGCGGTATTGCAGGTGACTTTCCGATCTGTGTTGTACCGATGATGTATCAGGATCTTGAATGGCACGACGTGCCATTCTGGGCCTACTTCTGCCAAATCAGCGATTCTACCACGTCGTATGGCTCATATTCGGGAGCTGTTCCGAACGAAAAAATCACGTGGGGCAAACTCGGTATTGAGACGCCGAAATACATCATTGAAAGTGATGCAACGATCGTAGCGCCTCTCATTTTTGCCTGGCTTCTGGGATACTAATGAACACAAGACGATTCTTTGTGGCGATGAACATCTTCATCGCTGTGGCACTGCCGTGCGCTGCCCAAACCCGCGTGCAGTCTATGGATGAGGTGAAAGTTGACTCAAATCGCGTTTCCCGACATGACTCCGTCAGAGTCGTTCTATCGCCTGCCATTACGGTAACGGCCGGAATTATTGATTCGTCAAAAACGCTCCTGCCGCGCACGCTTGACGTTATCACTGCACAACGCCTAACGGAGCTGCCTGCACGCGATGCCGTAGAGGCACTACAGTTTGTTCCGGGTGTTGATTTGCGACAGCGGGGACCGCTTGGTGTGCAAGCCGACGTGTCGATGCGTGGAGGTACGTTTGAGCAAACTGCCATACTTATTGATGGTCTGCGTATTAACGACGTGCAGACTGGTCACCATTCGGCCGCACTTCCTATGCTTCCTTGGGATGTTGCTCGGATTGAAGTTCTTAAGGGTGGCGCTGCACGCTTCTACGGTGCCGGCGCCTTGGATGGTGCCGTAAACTTTGTTACGGATGCCGGTGCAACAACACCTGTCCTGCGTGCATCATTAATGGGTGGTGATGCTCGTTTTACCGAGGGAAGGCTCTCCGTACAAGGCTCTAGCGGAAACCTTCATACACTCGTGAGTGCCCAAGCGTTGCGTCACAACGGCTGGTTACCTTCAACCGATGTCGACAAACAATCCGTCTTCTTCCGCAGTGCCTACAACGACACAAGTCACCGAATCAGCCTCCTTGCCGGCGTTAACAATCGCGCCTTTGGTGCAAATGGATATTACATTCAGACATATCCCATGGCATGGGAGCATGTGGTGTCGTGGTTTGCTGGAGTCACTGCTGATGTACGCCTCACAAACGATGTTCGGCTTGTAGCTCGCTCGTTGTACCGAATCAATTCTGATGAGTTCTTACTCAACAGAGATAATCCGGCCTTCTATCGAAATCTCCATCGAACGGATCAGTTCACAACACAACTTGGTGCTACGTATACCTCAACGTTTGGCGCAACATCGGTCTTTGTTGATGGCGGACGAGATGAGATAACCAGTACAAATCTTGGTGACCATCATCGGATACGAGGAAGTGTCATCGCCGAACAGTCTGTAGTACTCAATAGGTTCATGTTCAGCGTTGGTGTGGGAACGATGTTGTATTCCGATCGTACACCTCTACCTGTTGGAGGAGCTGACGTCACCTGGCAAATCAACGACGATGCGTCTGATGTAGCCTTTGTATCGGTGCAACGTAGCGGGCGTGTGCCAACATATACCGATCTCTACTATCGCGATCCACGGACAATCGGCAATCCATTGTTACGACCTGAGTCAGCGATCACGTCAGAACTCGGATATCGCCATACATCGCCGAGCTGGACCGCTACAGCATCTGTGTATCGGCGTGATGCCAATGACCTAATCGACTACGGATTTTTCTCCGATACGTCGGTGGTTATGCGTGCTCAGAATATTGGTTCTGTTTTTGTTAACGGCCTTGAAGCACGTTTCTCATTCGCACTCGGCGAGGTTTTTGAACGGCTTCAGGTTGGTCTGAACTGGCAAAGTGTCGTTATCTCGTCTCCTGTTCGAACCAGATACTCTGCTGATAATCTACGATTCCAGTTTCTTGTTGAGAGTTCGTGGCACTTGCCGCTTGATATCTACGCTACGACTCCGATTCGTGTATTTCAACGGGTAACGGAGCAGTCGGTACGTATTGTCCAGGATCTGCGATTACGGCGCCCCGTTGGCCCCTTCACCATCATCGCCGAAGTTACCAACCTCTGGAATGAGACGTGGGTCGAGTCGGGCTGGGTTGTTATGCCTCCACGATGGGCAAGATTTGGTGTTGAGATGATGTTGCAGTAGAATTTGCATTTCTGTTCTTTTTTTTTATGTTTCTCGCAGTGTCAGGGGTATTCGTTCGGCACGTTAAGGCACATCACTGATACCACGAACTTCTTTAACAGTATTGTGTGAGGTAGGGGATGAAAACAGTTGTCCTCATGTGTTCTATTCTGGCATGTTTGCTAGTTGTATATACTGACGCACATGCACAGTGCGACTCAACATACCAGCAAATCATGTTCCGGCCAGGCTATCGGGTATATCTATTGGACACAAATGGCTTGCCATCAACAGATACACTGGACCGGTCGGGTTTCGTTCCGGGATACAACCTTGAGTATCAGAGCGATTCCTCAACGCTAAGTGTACAGGTGTCTGAGTTCAGAGTTAACTCCAGCTGGATTCTTCTTCGTGACTGGTGCCACGGTAAGGTATGGAACTGGGATGATTCGGGAGACTCCGCATTTGCCGAGGTCTCCAACTCATTACTGTCCTCAAAGACCACAACACAGGTGTTTCCAATGAGACCGGGAGACACAGTGAGTGTCTTTCGGATGGCGCTCTTACGAGATCCTGCGGCGGACACATTGACATCGACACTGGCAAAGTTCCCGTCGCAAGGCACAATGTCGATTGAAATTGTCAATGCGTCTACTGAGTCCCGGATCGCCTTGCTGGATACTCTTTCGATTTCATCGTCGGGACATTCTCCATGCTGGTTTCTGCCGAACGCAGCTGTCTACAGATGTGTATACATCAATCCTTCAACAACGGACACAATTTGGTCATATATCCGAGTACATGTTGAATCAGCTGACACCACGCAGCTGTGGATGAGAAATGATCACATGACTGCAGCATTCTCCAGGGACTACATTTCGGGTTCTACTGACTATGCAGCACAGGTTCAGAATAATAGTATCTGTGCGCCTGGAGGCTCATCGTGTGATCTTTCCGTTGGAACGTCAAGTCTCACAGTCATCGCGAGCATAACGGCAAACGCAGGCGCGTACTCTCACGTGCGACTCGTTGGCCTTGATGGCCTGATAAAATCTACCGTCGTAACAAACGGACAGTCTGGGCCATTTAATCTCACAGCTCCCACTCCCGGCATGTATCTCGCAATTCTATACTCGGGAACTGTGCCAGTATGCACGAAACACATCATCGTGCAGTGAAGAGAGGAATACGTCGTACTACGTAAGTCAAAACAAAAATGAACCCCACAATGACGAACACGAAAGAACAGCGAGTACACCCAATGAAACCATACATCACTGTCATTACAGCCGTTCTCTTTCTGGCAAGTGGTCTTGAGGCATTGTCACTTCCGTATCCGAAGAGGCGACGTCCGCCTGAAAACCTGGCCTGCATTGGGGATAACCCTCAGCGAATTCGATTAATGTGTTGGTGTGCTCGAAATGCATTCACGAGTGATCCGAATCACGGTGGAGATGTCTTTTATCAATATATATGCACACCAGCAGCAATAACGATTAGCCAAAGGTGTGAGCGTCAGATCGAATGTGACCCTGGTGATCCAATACCACCTAGAGATCCATGGGTTGAACCAAACCCATATCTGGTGATCATGGGGCAGCCGTATCTGTTTTAGTCTCAATAGAAAGGCCCACTCAGAAATTTCTGTACAAGTAGGCAACTACCTCTTCTTCAACAACCCGCGTACACTCGATACGGCAACGTCACACATGTTATGTCCAGGTCACCTCACAACAGCAAGGTTGACAGTTTGACTACGTGTGCCGGCGGAGAGGCGGACGATTGCTTCAGTTCCACTCGTGATCTTCTATCTCACAACAACTGCACGTTGAGAACCAACAGTGACTCCGTAAACACCATGAGGGATAGACTCCATATCAATTGGTGTCCACTCCGTTGTTGTGTGGCCGCTGGCAACGGTGATACCGCGGACATCGGTAATCGACCAGGGGCTCTGGGGGACGGATGATTGAACAAGCCAGGATGTGCCGTTTGGTCGTAACCACGAGCCGGATGTTGGATCGGACACAGACGCCTGGACGTCACCAAGGATAACGTCGACGTACACAGGGAGGTGGTCCGATGCACACTTCAGAGCTGCTACCATGTCGGCGTCAACAACCGTGTTCTCGGGATCGTCAAGTTCGTTATTAAGTCGTGGTATACCATCGTTACCAAAATGTGTATACGTACTCACAATCGTGCGCTGAAAAAGCTGCTCACTCACAACAATCAGGTCAAATCGGTCATCAAGGCCGCCCCCTACGCCCCCTCCACATCCAGCCAGAGCGTTACGGGTTGACTGGGTGTAGAAGCGTGCGTCCGATGCGATGTTACGACGCCACGAAGAGCCGAGGGGATCAATAAATCGACGTAGGGTGTCCGATGCTGTGGCATGGCGATATGCTGGTTCAGACGTTCCATAGATGTTCCAGTCACCTGCGATAACAGCATACGGATGGGAACGCACGTTCTGCAGGAGTGTAAGCATTTCCGCACCACGCTGCGCAGCATTCTCTCCTCCGTCTGATGCTTTGAGGTGGACGGAATAGATAACGATGGTGTCCTGTTCCGTTCCATCTGTACGCTTTGTTGCAAGTCTGAACTCTGCAATGTCACGCAGATCCGTTCCAAATCTTCTCTGATCTACAAGATCAAAGAGTAACTGATCGTAAAAAAGCATGTTGTCTGTATCCTCACCGTCAATAAACGGTGACGAGGCAAAGGAGCCGTACGTTAACACGTCGGTAATCCACCGCGGACCAATGTCACCAGCATCAACTTCCTGACAAACAATAACGTTTGGCCGAATGGTGTTGAGTATGCGTTGAAAGTGTGGTACACGCCCGTCTTCGTTAGCCACAGAGTATTTCAGGACGTTATATGTACAGAGTCGCACGGTATCAGCGGCTTCGGCTATCGACGATGTAAACGACGTTAGCACGAAAACACCGATAGAAAGAATTGTTGTTTTCATGCTGCAATTTACTCACATGCCGCTAACGACGTCGCGGTGGCCGTTGCTCCGGAAGCCGTAGGCGATCATCACCATGTTTCCACGGTGCTACCATAAGTACGAGCCGCATCATTTCACTGTCATCGTTCATACCATGCTCAAAGAGTATGTCTTGTGGAGGACTATTGGGATTTGCGGGATTCTTCGCTGTATTATCATACACGGCGATCGCATTCAGGATACTTCCAGCTGGAATGTGTACTGGTGACTCAAATTGATACAAGTCTTGCCAATCAAAGTCCCAGGAAGGTATTCGTACAAGTCGTATTGTGTCACCTGACGGACTTTCTGCCCATACGGTGAAGGATACACCAAGACGATGCATGTGGGGGTTAATAAAATACACTCCGATATTATCACGTATTCGTGCATAGATACGGTGTGTGTCAACGTCACCTGCTCGAATAACTGTCTGTGATGTGTCCGTCAGTATCGGTTTAAACGCAGCAAAGACAAGATTGCGGACGTTGTTCTCCGTACCAAACCACATACGCACCTCTGCACGGTCGCTGTCAGAACGAGCAGAGGGTGAATAGTGAATGTTCCGCAAGAGCACAACACCACGTCGAGGAAGACGGAAACCGATTGTAGGCGGAAACTGCAAACGCTGTGTTCCAGGTAACCATCCACCATGAAAGGTCTCACGTGGTAATCCCGATGAACGGGATATTAGTCCGAAGTATGCATAGTCAAGTGAGTCATGTGCTGGTTGATCCTTCCCGTATCGGAAAAAGGCCGGGATGTTGCGGAGATCAACATCATCTGCTACTTCGAGAACTTGATAACTGGCATGATGTGCCAGTCGCCGATTTGAGGGTACATAGTCGATTGCCTTTACCGTGCGTTCCCGATCAAACTCAAACGGTATGGCCACACAGAAATATGTCTGCTCCATGGTAGGAGGAATATCCATGGTGAGAGGCATTGGCAACACAAGATCTGGACGTGTTTGCCGAGTTTGTGAAAGGGGCAAAGGGGGCTTTCGCCTCGTCGTGTCATCGTTTCCGGGTGGACAATCATTCCGTATCCAAGAGAGTAATGTTGTCTTCTCTTGTGATGAAAGTCTTCGCTCATGGGCAAAACGTCGCCACGTTGGATCATTTCTTTGTGGTGGCATGTAGTTGTCCTCCACCACAATAGCGATCGTTGATGCGCGCTTCCGCACAGATGAATAGGTGTCTAGCGGAAATGGTCCAACCTCTCCCTGTTGATGACAAGGCACACACGTACGAGCGAGAATAGGCGCTACGTCCGAGTATGTTGGAGGTTTTTCCGGCGACGTACGTTGTATTGCGGTGACGGTGTTGGTGCTACCCAGAAGTATGGTCACATACAGCAGCAACACAGAAAGCCGTAATTCGCATTGACGTTGTCCGAAAACCAACACATGGGCCATCAATAGTCACCACCAATCGTGCGTCGGTTGCGTTCTGAATTCGTGTACCGCGGAAGCCGTTGTGGACGCTTCGTAAGTCCGGACGTATCGGTTAACGCCTGCAAAAACGCTATCATATCAGCATAGTCACGTTGTGTAAGATCGATTCGATCTGGTGCCAGCGTTTGGTACGGATGCTGGATGCCAATTCCAGCCCCACCTCCAAGGTCGTAGAACTTGACAACATCCTCCAACTTGGGATAGGCACCGTTATGCATATAGGGAGCTGTTAGTGCGATGTTGCGTACGGTTGGTGTTTTGAAGGCGTTTCGATAAATCGGCGAGTTCTCCCGGAGAATTCCTCCGGCACGACCAACGTCAGGATCAATGACGGCGTTGGCTGTATCCGGCCGTGTGGCCACACCAAGAATCTCAGATTCCGACTCCAGGAAACGTGGTGGTACAAATCCTGCAAACGTTGGAGCAAAATGGCATGTGCCGCACGCTGCGCGTCCCATAAAGAGGTTCATACCTCGGCGCACATCAGCGGGGAGATTTTGTGTTTCTCCTCGCAGGTATCGATCAACGGGTGAATCAAAACTCACAAGTGTTGCCACGTAGGAGGCAATGGCGCGACCTAGGGTTGACACTTTTGCACCGCGTTGATGCTCATCCGGGAAGGCACGAGCAAACATCTCCTGATACTCGTCACTTTCATTGATGCGTTGAATAACGTCAACGAGTGACGAGCCAAACTCCTGACGATGTGTGACAACGTGTTGCAGAACGTCATCAAGGCGTTGTGCACGGAGATCATAAAAGAATCGGCGGGCAAAAACAGCGTTAACGAGTGTAGGTGCATTTCTTAGAATGTTGCCTGTCCTGCCAAGTGCGAGTGACGTTGTTTGACCGTCCGTAAAGGCCCGATCCGGCTGATGGCACGATGCACATGAACGCTCCATGGTTGATGATAGGATCGGATCAAAAAACAATGTGCGTCCGAGTTCAACACGTTCCGGTCGATTTGAGCTCGCATGTTCACCGGAGCTCCAGAGGGGATTCATAACGTCGGTTGAGAAGATGGATCTCGAACGCTCGTTCAGAATTGAGGGTAACGTTGAGACCTCCGACGCAAACTCCACTCCAAGAGCGGTGTGTATGTCGAGTATCGCACCGTATAAGGGATCAAGTGACGATCGAATCATCTCCACACGGTCAACATCATCGTATGAAGTTGCACTGTTGAGTAGCTGGCGTGCAGTGTTGATGTATTGCTGGCAGACGTCTACCTGTAAAGCTCTTTCACCAAGTGAAGATCGATAACCGTCTACCACATAGGATATCGTCGATAAGACAGTTACCTCATCACGTACGAGTGGTGTACTCGCCGGCCGATCAAAGTTTGTCAGACCGAGTGATACAATGCGAATCACGGACGTACGCATTGCCTCAAGCACCATTCTATCCGTCCACCGACTTCGCCGAACGGAAGCCGTTATCTCACGGAGCGCAATACCGAGTTTGTCACAGTGTATTCGTATGTCGTTTGTCGTCGATATCACCACGGAATCATCGTCATACAGTAGCTCATCAATCACCTGTAGACCCTGGGGCTCAACGATGTCAACAAACTGCGACTTCTTATCAAGTCGTGGTAGTGGGGCTCCGTTAACGTACCACGATACATATTCGGGGTCGATATAGTCGATAAACGGCTCGAGTGTTTTATACCGTAGACGTAGTTCTTCATACGTGGCACGTATCACAGCTACATCAGTGTCTGATGTTATTGATGTACACTGGGCCGACAAAGAGTCACAAGCTTCAAGCAGAGAAAGACTCTTCTCTGTGAGAAACGACGTTAACCGAGAGTGACGCTCAAACGAGGGCGTAGAGGGTGACAGGGCTGCCACAAAACAGGCGAGGGTGATACCTGAAATAACAAGGGAAAGTGTTCGCATAGTAGGATGATGTTGAACGACGAAGGGACCGATGAACAGTGTTCATCGGTCCCGGTCGCCGAATGTGGACGTCTGATGTATTACTTCGTTACGACAACACTCTGTGTTGAGCCATCGGCAAAACGAACGTAGTACGTGCCCGAAGCAAGGTCACGTATGTCCATCATATCACTGCCGCGTACAACACGAAGACGAGCACCTGTTGCATCGTAGAGAGCCGCGTCGGTAGCTACAGAGAACCGCAGTTCGCTTGATGTTGGATTCGGATAGACACGGATGCCGGTTGACTCTTCATCCTGATCGTCGTTGTCGATTGACGAAATCACTTGTTTGAGTCCACTTACAGCAAACGTCAGCGAGTTGTTAAACGGTGCAACATTCAGATTGCCTGGATGTTGTGAGTTGATGAGCACGGTATTACCATCATCAACGGAGATGATACCCGTGATCTCGGAGCCAAGAGGAGAGATTGCAAGACGGTAGAGATTGTCGATCGTTGGTTCTTTCGACATGTCGAGAAGCCATGCTTCACAGTTTGTTGAGTTGATACCAGTGTTTGGCATCCGACCCATTGAAACGCCGTTTAAGTCTTCCTCAATGACCATAAATGTTTTGCCATTGACGTAGAGGAAGTTCAGACCGTCGGGATTCGAGAGGTGTTTGGCTGGATAGTTCGCTGGTGTAGCATCATTCGTTTCGATAAACGGACCACCTTCGATAAACGAACGAACAGAGTTGTCGGCTGGATCGAACACGAGGACACGACCGTAGTAATCCCAGTAGGCAGAGTTGTCAATCGTTGTGCCCTGTGCCGTTGCCCGGTCATACGTGTGTTTCGGAAGAGTCCATCCCTCTGTTATGGCCTGAGCATACCGTGCACCTGGCTTGTCGTTCCCTGTCTCCGTGATGTAGATCTTTCCGTCCGTTGCATTGTAGGCACCCCACTCAAGTCGAGTAAAGCCCGTGATACCTTGTGTTTTGGCCCACTCATGTGGTGCCGACAGAATGGCCCAGTCCGTAGCAGGGTTGTTCGGTACTTCAACCCATGTTCCAGTAAACTGACCCTGATTCTGTTTGTAGAAGTACAGCTTACCCTTTGTGAAGTCGCCAGCAACGTCAGCTACGAACTTGGTAAGGATGGACTTGCCAGCATCACCATCTTCAAAAAGATAGACCGTTTTGTCATCAGGCATTACAACACCGGCCTCAAATCCCTGACGGCTCCAGTTGTACTGTTTACGAACGGCCTTTGCAGTACGCGGATCAATCTCAACCATCCAGTTCAGATTTTCATATCGTTTGATCTTCTTTCCGTCGAGGCCAGCAAAACCAGATGGTACCTTGGATCCGATTGTGAATTCTGTTGTATCAGAGAAACCTTCGGCAATCTGTCTGTTCGACGTTTGATACCACTCCTCAGCTGTCCAGATACGTCCCGATGGTGCATTGATACCACCACAGTTCATACCTGTTTCACCGACGGTATTGGCAAAGTCGACATTAAAGAACTTTCCTGTACGACCATCAGGCAATGTTTGGTCGAGTACTTCAATTGTTCCGTCGGCCTTCTTGCCGATCTTAAACATTGTCATACCGCCACCATCACCAATCGAATCGTTCTTCTGTACCATTTCGTGGTTCACGGTTACGTAACCGAGAACGTTACCACCTTCAGTAGAAGGCGTAAAACCGAGGAAGTCGTGCCACTGCTTGGCCTTTGCCTTGCCGGCAGGAACACCGTTTGTTGCTGTTGTCTGCACCTCATCAATACCACCAACAAAGATGTTCTGGTATTTCAGTGGTGACGGCGGAACGATAACGCGGCCGTGGAGATAGGGAGCCATTGTGACTGGCTCAATACGCACGGGAAAGTCCTGTGCTGTTGCGGCAACCGTTGTTGTAGCGGCTGCCAGTGCGAGAAGCGAACGCTTCATGGCGTAGTCCTGACGGATAGTGAATGGTGTGACGCTCTGATGCGACGGCATGTGTGCCGTGCCCCTCGTGCAGGAAGGTATGCGAAACTATCCGTGGCCTATTACGCCCGTTTCAGGCCGACGTAATCTTTCCGTGAGGTCTATGTTACTGTTTAGACGGCGTCTGAATGAGCTGCTGTAGCACGTCGTTTGAAGGGGGAGTGACAACCGATATAACGACGACACGTCCATCTACAAGTTCTACGTCGAGTGCCGTTGTGCCGTCCCAGATATATCCCATTCGTTTCCACGAGCGAAAGCCCCGTATGCCCCATCCACCAAATTCTCCAAAGGGGCGAAACGGGCGAAGTCGTAGTGACTTGATCTCGCCAGCTGCGAGGAAACGCCCTTTTCGGTGAAAGGGAGTTAAGCGCACCCGAATGCCTGTTGGATCGATACGCACATACATACGTGACAGAAGAAACAGACCAATAATCGCAACCGGAACACCAATACAAGCTAGAATCAGGGCCGTAATGGCTGAAGTTTCCATGGGTTCACTTTGGGACACAGCCCATGCTACGAGGACGGTAAACAGTCCTGAGACGCCCATGATAACCGTCAAGAGAATCAGGACGGCTCGTGGTGGTCGTTGTGTCTCTTCGAAGATCATACTGCAATTTCGTAAATGCTCACAGAACGCGACGTCGTACGATTCTGGTTGCCACTCAGTGCCACCTGGCTCATGATGGCAGCCGAAGGCCCCATTCTCACGTCCATTGTGGCGCGCTTACCAATGCCAGCAATCAATCTGGCTGCCTATGGCGTGGCTGTGGCGTTAGCCATGTTTATCGAGGCACCTGTCATTCATCTGTTGAGCACCTCCGTTTCGTTGTCGCGCGATCGTAGATCGTTCGCCCGAATACGAACATTTATGTGGTGGTTAAACGCCTGGGTCACCTTTGGAATGATTGTCGTAACAATCCCACAGATCTACGATGTACTGGCGGTCAACATTATCTCTCTTCCGAAACAAGTGTCCGAAACGATGTATGCGGGACTTGTTTGTATGATTCCGTGGCCTGCTGCCATAGGGTATCGGAGATTTTACCAGGGATTGTTGATACGTGCCGGTCTCACCCGACGTGTCGCCTATGGAACCGTAATTCGACTTTCGACAATGTTGTTGGCTGCAACAACACTTGTATCCCTTGGGAACTACGGCGGAGTCGTCATTGGAACCTTATCGTTATCCGTCGGTGTGATTTGCGAGGCGATAGCGACACGCCTCATGGCAGGCTCAACGATACGGCGGTTGGAGCAGGGGACAGATGAACCACCGACGTACGGGGAAATCACACGCTTTCATGTTCCTCTGGCGTTAACCAGCATCATGGGATTTGTGGTAACGCCAATGATTGCCTTCTTCCTTGGCCGTGCACCTATGGCCGTAGAGTCACTTGCTGTGTTACCCGTTGTTGACAGTCTGGTCTTTCTCTTCCGCAGCTTGGGATTCTCGTATCAGGAGGTTGGCATTGCCCTTATGGGCGAAAAACGTAAGAACTACGACGTCCTCAGACGAGTCGGTAAAAACATCATCATCGGAACGACGATTGCTCTGGGTCTGCTGGCATTTACTCCATTAGCAGACATTGTCTACCGACATGTGTATGGACTATCAGACAGACTCGTCGACGTTGCCCTCTTACCGACACAAATCCTGACGCTGTTGCCGGCACTCGCCGTATTGTACTCACTACAACGAGCTGTACTCATCACGGCCCGACGGAATGTAGCCGTCACGTGGTCAACCATCACCGAGGTAGGATTTATCGCACTCGTGATGGCAGCGCTCGTACCCTTTGCGCCGTGGAATGGGGCTATTAGTGCAGCAATTGCCATGGTCGTTGGACGAGTCCTTGCGAACGTCTACCTACGTCGGAGTGTGTTAGCCCTGGGGCCTATCCCGGAACGGCCAAAGGAAACAGGTACTGCCTAGGAACCTCCTCGTATCTTCGCACCATGGAAAATCTCCTTGAGGTTCGGAATCTTACAACGGAATTCCGATCTGATACCTTTACGATGAAGGCCGTCGATAACGTATCGTTTACGGTACGTCGCGGTCGAACACTTGGAATTGTCGGCGAGTCCGGCTCTGGTAAATCCGTCACAAGTTTGAGTGTGATGCGGCTGATTCCAAATCCTCCGGGACGTATTGTCTCCGGATCCATTCACTTTACCGAGCGTGATGGGTCAACAACGGATCTGGTAACGATCGACGAAGAGAAAATGCGGACGTATCGTGGTAATCGGATTGCCATGATTTTCCAAGAGCCGATGACGTCCCTTAACCCCGTCTTTCGTTGTGGTGATCAGATCATTGAGGCGATTCGCCTCCACCAGAATGTCTCCAAAGACGAGGCCGCAAAACGCACACTTGAGTTGTTTAACGAAGTGCGGCTGCCCAAACCTGAGAGAGTGATGACTGCCTATCCGCATGAGCTGTCGGGTGGACAGAAACAGCGTGTGATGATTGCCATGGCCATGTCGTGTAATCCTGATCTCCTTATAGCCGATGAGCCAACAACTGCTCTCGACGTGACGGTTCAGGCCACAATTCTCGACTTGATGCGCGATCTGCAGAAGCGTCATGACATGAGCATGATGTTTATCACACATGATCTCGGTGTTATCGCAGAGATTGCCGATGACGTCATCGTGATGTACAAGGGCAAGATTGTTGAGGCTGGTTCCGTTGCAAAGATTTTTGAGAATCCGGAACACCCGTATACAAAGGGCTTGTTGGCATGTCGACCACGCCTTGATACAAAACTTCGGGTACTCCCAACAGTCCGCGACTTTATGGAAGAAACGGACGATGGGCAGATAGTTGAGAAAATTCACGAGTCAGTTGAAACTAGGGTTCATGAGCTTGAGTTTACGCAACAAGAGATAGCGGATCGACTTCAGCTTATTGAAACACGGTCACCGCTTCTGGAAGTACGAGATTTAAAGGTTCATTTCCCTGTGAAGTCAGGGTTTTTTGGTTCATCGAAGGATGTTGTAAAGGCCGTTGACGGTGTGAGCTTTACGGTTCGTCCCGGCGAGACGCTCGGTCTTGTTGGAGAGTCGGGCTGCGGAAAGACAACGACGGGCCGCGCTATTCTTCGACTTGTAGAGCCAACGTCTGGCACGATCACTTTTGATGGTAAGGACGTACGATCGCTCGGGGCGTCGGAACTCAAATCATTACGTCGCGATTTCCAGATCATCTTCCAAGACCCGTATTCATCTCTCAACCCACGTTTGTCCGTTGGCAGTGCCATCATGGAGGTGCTCGACGTACATGGGATCGGAGAGAATGCCAAGGACAGGAAGGATCGAGTGCTGTATCTCCTCGATAAGGTTAATCTTTTACCACGACACTTTACGAATTACCCTCACGAATTTTCCGGCGGTCAGCGTCAGCGAATATGTATCGCTCGCGCACTTGCTCTGCAGCCAAAACTTCTCATTTGCGATGAATCAGTGAGTGCACTGGACGTTTCCGTTCAGGCGCAGGTGCTAAATCTCCTCGTATCACTACGTGATGAGTTTCATCTGACGTACATCTTTATATCGCATGACCTCAGCGTTGTGAAGTTCATCAGCGACAAGATTGCCGTGATGAATGCAGGACGTATTGAGGAGATGGGAACAGCGAATGACATCTATGCACGTCCCACAAAGGACTATACACGTCGTCTTATCGCAGCAATACCCGTTGGCTCAGTTGAAAGCGTTAAGCGTCGTACGGGAACGGCATGATTGAAATTCGTGGCCTCAAGAAGGCCTTTGGTGCAAAGCAGGTTCTCCGCGGAATTGACCTAACGGTTCCAACGGGTGGTACAACATGTATCATCGGAAAATCAGGATGCGGCAAAAGTGTTCTACTGAAACACATTGTTGGTCTGCTAAAAGCTGACGAAGGTGATGTGTTTCTCGACGGGAAGAATATTCGGGACTTTAACCGCGAAGAGATCTATGCCCTGCGTCGTTCCGTTGGATTTGTTTTTCAGGGTGCTGCGCTGTTTGACTCGTTAACCGTGTTTGATAACGTGGTAATTAGTCTTGTTGAGCATGGAGAGAAGGACACTGAAAAACTTGACTCTGAAGCACGTCGTGTGTTAAGTGCCGTTGGCCTGTTACCACCACGATCTGAATCTGGTACGGCCGCCTACGAGAAAGAGTATGCCATCATTCGCGAGAAAAAACCCAGTGACCTCTCCGGTGGCATGAGGAAACGTGTAGGTGTAGCTCGTGCACTTGTCGGAAGTCCGGACTACATCTTTTATGACGAGCCAACAACGGGCCTCGACCCTATCACATCGCAACAAATCGACGACCTCGTCGGTGAGCTGGCAAAGTCCCTCAAGGCAACGTCAGTCGTCATCACGCACGACATGTTTAGCGTCTTTAACATCGCTGATCATGTTGTGATGCTCGAAGCTGGACTCGTACAGTTTAGCGGTTCGGTAGCGGAGCTTCGGGCCTCTCAGGACCCTGTTGTTGTCGAGTTTCTGGCTCGATACGTCTAACGTGCTGTAACGAATCCGCCACTTCGTTCGTCTTCGCACGCCTAACTGGCATGTACGAACCATTTCTGACAGCCCCTTCCTTGCCCCCTAACCTCCTCAGAAACATACGCTTACGTTCGATTTTCGCCGCCATGTTCTTTTTGGCGGCTTTTCCAGTTTATGCCCAGTTGAACGTTACACTCGTAGCGTTTTCGACAGGACTGGAGATCGACAGTTTTCCGGACCGGTATCCCAGCCTACGGGCTCAGGTACGGGCAACACGTGGTGGGCAGCCGGTTTCACTGACAGCAGACGATATCTTTATCGTTGAGCGGAATACGGTCGTTCGTCCTCGAACCGTTACGTCCATTGGAAGCGGAGTTCACCTTGTTACATGGACGGCGACAGGAAAAGCCGAGGTACGCCGGTCGACGGGGACGAGTTATCTCCGCATCGTTGTGGAACAGGGAGGAGAAGTTGGTGAGGTTGATGCAGGCCCGCCCATGTGGGGAGTCCAATGGGTTTCGGTGACGGATTCAATGCGCCGACGTGTGTCGCGTGTGTTTGACTACGGAACTATTCCCTCAGGCAGTTATGGTACGGCGCGATTTAACCTGTTTGCACAGCGCGCACCACTTTCTGTAGAGTCCATCACCGTTGATGATCCGCGGTTTATTGTGTACTGGCAGGGAACGGAAAATACTCCAGCACCACCTGTAGAGCTCATCAACACGTCGTACTATCGGTATGACATTGTATTCCTGCCAACAGATGATACACCCGTTGTTGCGCTTGCGTCGATCAACTATGCAAACGGCTTACGCGAAGACATCATCCTCACAGCCAATCGGCGTACCTATCCAGCGCGTACGATTCTGAATCTTCTCAGTCCAAACGGTGGCGAGTCATTCGCTGCCTGTGATAGTGTTCCTGTACGCTGGACAGGTCAGGTGCCGGGATTTCGTGTCTTTGTAGAGTATACCACGAACAACGGCAGATCATGGACGCTGATTGATTCGACACTCGATAGTACGATGGTATGGGAAGTACCTGATGTTGTTTCCGATTCCATGCGTATACGCGTCTCACAGCGTCAGCAGCGATCCGACATTTCCTTCCTCGCTGGTGAGCGTTCACCAGCAACTAACCTTGCCTTCTCGCGCGATGGACTACATCTGGCCGTCGCCTTTCAGAATGGCATTGTTACGGAGTTCTCAACGGAAACTCGAACAATTACAAATAGATATACAATCGCCGCAATTTCGGGTGGCACTGTCAACGGATTAACGTATGTAGGCAGGTCACGAGACATTGTGGCATCCGTGCGCCGTTCCTCCGGAATCTTGAGTGAACTTCAAGCATTTGCGGAAGGTGGATCTGCACCACGACAACGGCGCACTCTTCCCGCGGACATTGTTGTTCGTCAACTTGGTTCTGACGCTAATGGAACAACCATTGCCCTGATTCCAAACTATGGCACACGTGTTCGTTTCCTTGATCCAAGTACTCTTGACGACGCAAAACTCGAAACTGTTGATGCTCCTATCACGTCAGCCTTTGTACGCGATGGTCGCGCAAGTGTCTTTACACTTAGTGGTAATATCATTGATTTTGATATTGCTGCCAGGGGGCAAATGGGGCTAACACCGACGGACTTTGTCGCAGATCGATTTCCGGTTATCCGGCAACATGCTCTCTCGGCAGACGGACGTTTTGCTGCGCTTGGTGGACAGCACATTGAGAACCAGCTAGACATTCGTGAACACCTGACGTTCCTGTATGACCGTCAGGAAGGCCGTATCTCACGCGTCATGTATCGTGAGGTCGGAACGGCCTTGGTCGCACTCTCCTTCAGTCCAAACGACCAGTTTCTGGCCGTGAGTTTCCAAGCATCACCGCAGCTGACAACGTACGATCTTAAACGAAGTGATGACAAGGGGCAAACGGGTGAAGCTTTAGAAGGTCACCGTGACAGTGTTACGGACATGGAATATGCATTGATTGGTAACTGGTTAGCATCGTGTTCAAAGGATGTTACCGACAACGTTCTCATTCGTCGGTTTATCACTCCTGAACTCGACTCATCAGATGCGATGTTCCGTGTAGTTCCCGTTTCGATGACGAATCGTGAGATCGTTCTGCCCTCGTTACTCATTGGAACATCACTCGATACCTTGGTAAATGCCCATGTCTGCAACGATGGTGATGTCGATGTTACGGTGCAACGCGTTTCCTTACGACATCGACGTTTTGCCTCGCTTCCGAATGCCGTGACAAACGTACGTGTAGCGAAGGGTGAGTGTCTGAGTTTCCGACTCTTTGCCTTGCCACTTGACACGGGCCGCTTAGAGGACACACTGCTGGTTGAAACATGCTCTCGAACCATTACAATCCCTGTTGTCATTAACGTACGTAATCGTAATCTCACGATTATGTCGGACCCCATGGACTTTGGAGACGTTTGTGTTGGATCTACAAAGAATCGTCGACTCGCCTACATACGAAACAATGACTCTGTTCCTCTGGAAATCGATGGAATTGTTGTTGATGGCGGAACGGCAGCACAGTTCAGAGTCATCACACCATTGATTGACTCCGTTATCCCACCTCGAAGTGAAGTTGAAGTAGAGATCCAGTTTGCCCCCGTTCGAACTGGACTTGATACGTCGACGATCATCATCCGGTACGAGGGTCAGCTATCGGTAGACCGTCGCGGCACAGTAACAGGTCGCGGATCCGGAGCTGACATCCGTGTTTCACATCAAGCCCTCCCATTCCTTCCAGACATCACCGAGCGAGATCTGGTGATATGGAACGACAGTGATAATCCACTCACACTAACGCGAGCAGATCTACCTGTTGCTTCTGGATTCACAGTTGTAACGCAGCTTCCACTGACGATTGCTCCGCGTGACTCTTCGAGTGTACGTATCCGTTTTGACGGCGATACGTCCATCACACCTGCGACCGTTGAGCTTTCGTTCGAACCATGTGCGGCACTCACACCTGTAGAACTTTCTGTGTATTCAGCATCTACGGTAGTGCTTCTTCCGACGGTCACAGCTGATCCTCGCGGAGATGCAACAATCGTCGTTCGTGCACAGCTCAATGAAGTACGCCCGTACAATGGGGTACGTACCGTTGAAGGAATGTTTACTGTTCATCCGCAACTCTTTATAGCTCGTACGGCTACCTCAGCGTCTGGATCGGCTGAGATTGTCTCTCAGGACATTGTTAATGGATTGCGTGAGATTCGATTCCGTGTTGAAGGCAGTTTTACCGACAGCACAGATCTTGTGACCCTCGTTGGTCCAGCGGGCCTTTCAGTTGTTGACTCTTGTGAGTTACTTGGTTTGCCAGACGCTCGTTGGTTTGGATCGCGTGTATCCACGACGTTCCGGAATGGTCTCTTACGAATAACCAATCCCAATCCTGGACGCGTGATAACGGATAAAGCTCCGACGATTGTACGTATTGCGCCGAATCCGGCTGCGGATGACGTAGAAGTCGTTGTTCGCGATCATTCCGAACAAGGATCACTTCGTATCATCGATAGCCGTGGCAATAACGTATCCGTTGCGATACTGCGCACAGAAGACGGATTCCGTGTTGGTGTACAGAATCTCTTGCCAGGCGCGTACTCGATCGTGTACTCAACTGTGGACGGTGTAACGTCAACACCGCTGAGGATCATCCGGTGATGAGACTACTGCACGGTTCCCGTATCAAACCAAGCGTTGGCTTTTTCATGGCCATCGTTTGTCAACTATCGTTCGTACTGTCAGGCTACGCTCAGACAGAAACGACAGAAATCAGCGGTGGTTTGTCGAACGTGACTGTACACGGAGGAATGTTTGCAGGAGCTAACCTGCATTCGGCAAACTTTTCAACTTTGCCATCATTGCCAAATTGCTGCGTCACCTTTAGTGATCGTATGGGACTCGGTGGTGCAGCAGTTGTTGGCGCGGAATATGATCTTTCGTCATTCGGTGATTGGGACGGAATCCGCCTCGGTGGTAACCTTTCATATTCGCTCCTGACGGGCGCACTTCGCGAAACGGAATTTGTCGGCAACATCATTCGTGGCTCAGATGTCACTCGTGGTATCACGGAACACCGTCTTGCTGTGACGTACGGCGTTCTAGCCATTGAGCCGTACGTGAGTGTCGCTTTGCCAATCCACGGACTCCGCGTGAATGTTGGACTTATGGCAGGACTTCCACTGTCACCTTCGTTTGAATTTCGCGAGTCACTCGTTCAGCCAATGGGCTCGGAGTGGACATTTGAGAACGGCGGTCGAGAGCGCAATAATCAAGAAGGTCCGTTACAAGACACGGAGCCGTTGTATCTCGCAGCAACCTTCGGACTGCGGTATGATATCTCCACAAACCGTCGTTTTGAACTTGCTCCAACAGTACAATACGCTCATGCGTTTACGAACGTTGTCACTGACACACGTTGGAGTATCGACAATATCCGTGTTGGCGTGCTCTTTCGTATGCGGCTCGAGAAGCCAGCACCACCGCCCCCTCCGCCCCCTCC
>ERZ761609.853-NODE-853-length-31569-cov-44.984324_pt1 | contig 31569 bp, 26 predicted proteins | sample MGYA00511163_ERZ761609 | MGnify/ENA primary metagenome ERZ761609 (study PRJEB28899, sample SAMN02445070) | bioreactor sludge metagenome | biome: EBPR sludge | place: Australia: Brisbane, Thorneside Wastewater Treatment Plant | collected 2011-12-16 ...
ATAACTCATAACTCATAACTCATAACTCATAACTCATAACTCATCACTCATAACTTCCTACATTTGGCGCACAAAATAATTTTTAAGCCCAAATGGCTTGCTAAATGGCGGTAAATTGGTAGTTTTGCGCAAACCAAATTAAACAATCACTTATGGGCACATTTGGACCCGATTTTGTAAAATACCTGCATTTAGGCACGGTAGTGTTGTTTTTACTTTCGTATTTGGCAAAAACCGTTTTGCTGTTTTTAGACGAAACCCGCGCCTTAGAAAACTACAAGAAAAAAACCATAGCCACCGAAGGGGTTATATCGGTAGTGTTTTTAATAACCGGGCTTTACATTCTTACCTCTTACGGTATGGATTGGATGAAACTAAACGGCTGGTTTCACATAAAGCTCACGCTGGTACTCATAGGCTTGCCGCTGGGTTTTATTGGCTTTAAGCGGCGCAATAAAATGCTTGCCGGTTTATCCACCCTGCTGTTTTTGGTAGTGTTTATTTTGGCGCTGGTAAACGGCAGCTCCGGCTACTTATAAAAAACACACCTGTTTAGGCGCTGCCTGTAATGCCGGTAAGAACTGCATTACAGGTGTGCCAAAATAGATACGGCGCTGCTTTATCGCATTGCGCCTTTGCAAGAGCCATAAAAATATCCTACTCTTTGCGCCTTTGCGTCTTTGCGTGAGCCATAAAAATATCCTGCTTCTTGCGCCTTTACGAGAGCTATAAAAATATCCTATTCTTTGCGTCTTTGCGTGAGCCATAAAAATATCCTGCTTCTTGCGTCTTTGCGTCTTTGCGTGAGCCATAAAAATATCCTGCTTCTTGCGTCTTTACGTCTTTGCGCGAGCCATAAAAATATCCTGCTTCTTGCGTCTTTACGTCTTTGCGCGAGCCATAAAAATATCCTGCTTCTTGCGTCTTTGCGAGAGCCATAAAAAGCACAAAAACCATGAAAAAAATACTCATACTGGGCGGCACGCACTTTGTAGGACGAGCGCTAACCGAAATTTTATTGCAACAAACCAACGAGGAGTACGAGGTAGTTCTGTTTAACAGAGGTAAATCGCACCCTCACTTATTTCCGCAGTTGCGAAAAATTCAGGGCGACCGCGAAACCGATGCCTTGTATCAAACCTGTAACGAAGATTGGGATGCCGTGCTGGATATATCGGGTTATTTTCCCGATACCATACAAGCTTATGCAGAGCGCATCAAACACCATTGCGGCAGATACATTTTTGTATCTACCGCCTCGGTTTACAACCTGCAAAACTCCGAAAACAAACGAATAACCGAAGATTTTGAGCTGCTCACCTGCTCCAAAGCCGAACGAACCGATAAAACAATGGCTACCTACGGACAACGCAAAGTAGCCTGCGAACAAGCGCTGCTGCAATGTAACGGGCTCGATGCGGTTATTTTTCGCCCATCGGTGGTGTATGGTAAATACGACCCGTTCGATAGGCATTATTATTGGTTATACCGTGCCAAACACAACGCCCGCATACTACTGCCCGCAAGCGCTAAAACCTCGTTTGATGCCTTTACTTATGTAAACGACCTTGCCCAAGCGCTCATAGCTGCCATACATGCGCCCACACACCGGCAGGTTTACAATGCCAGCACCCACGCCCCCACAAGTTTATGGGAAATGGTAAAAGCCATGGCAAATGCCCTGCACACCCACCCCGAATGGGTAGAAGTGCCCGCCCATTTTTTAGACCACCAAAAAGTGCAAGTTTGGACCGATATTCCCCTCTGGATGAACGGCAGCTTTTTAATGATGGACAACACCCGTTTAACCCAAGATTTCCCGATACAACTTACCCCACTACAAACCTCCTTTGAGCAAACAGCCCTGTATTACGAGCAGTTAAACTGGTACCTGCCCAAAACAGGCATTTCGCTCCACGAGGAAGAAGATGTGATTGAACTTTGGGAAGAAAAAAACAACGGTTAATGCCCATTGGTGCAGGCATAACCCGTTTTAATCAGTCAGTCCAACAATTTTGGCGCTCCACTCGCATAAGTCCGTCCATTTATCCTTGTCATACGATTCTTCCGATGAAGGAATCATTTTATCTCGGTCAAAGTATTTGCCGGTAACACCTTTATACTTGTCTTTCTGCCAGTTCGCAAATATAATGTTAGGGTTATTTTTATTATTTCCGCATTATCACTATATACTCATTATTCATTGTTTCGTCTTTCTTCCCTGTTACGTTTGTTGGGCTGTTTTTGCTTGGCATACGCTTGTTAGGGATATTACGGATAATTGTTTCTAAGTGTGTAAAACCCTGATTTTCAAAAAAATCTTTGGTTATTTCATCTGTTGGTAAAACTTCGCCTTTTACTTTTCTGTTACCCACAACAAAACAAGCATAACCGCCTTTTTTAATGGTTTTGGCTACGTTTCCAATAGACTTTTGATAGTCGCAATAAAAAGAAGAAACTTCTGCGGCTCTTTTTTCATCTACTGCTACAATTTTTTCAAGACTTTCTTTGAGCGCCAAACTATCAAAATTACAAACTTCTTTTTGTCGTTTACCACCCATCAAATTGTTGTCTATTTGGTTGGCATTTTCTACATCCAACCATTCGTTGGCAAGTCTTGAAAATTGTCCATAAGCAACTGTTGTGCGGCTATCTCCATAAGGTGGTGAAGTTACCACAATATCAACACTCTCCTCTTCAATATGCCGAACTTCATTACTGGTGTTAAAATCATACACTTGTGAAGTAGCATTTTGTTTTTGCTCTACAAATGCTTTTAGTCCTTTGTGGTTTCGGGCTAATTTACTTTGCATTAAGCCAAAAACATCGGGGTTAAACTTTTGCATTTGTTCAGTTGTCATTCGGAACATTTTAAACTCGCTATTGCGTGTAAAGCTACTTTCCCTAACGGTTTCGCTAAATGCTACTTTAAAAAAATTGCTTACATTTTCGTCTTCTATATTATCAATAAAGGTTTTGATGATGGCTAATTTTTCTTGTACCGCTTTGTCAAACCAAAAATCAATATTGTTGATTTGTGGAATAACTATGCTTATCTTATTAGCAAAATTAAACATCAGGGAAAACATATAATCGTTGAAATCTTTGAGATACAAGTCTAAAAGTTGCAGGTTTATCTTTGTTGTTTTTGTTTTGGCAATAAGTCTTGCCAAAGGGTTCAAGTCTGTTCCAATAGCATTTATTCCCTTTAAATTAGCTTCTACTAAACTCGTTCCCGTTCCACAATAAGGGTCAAAAAGTAAATGACTATCCGCGCCGTACTTTACTAAAATACGTTCTGCAATTTGCGGTATCATCATTGCAGGGTAGTTATGGTAGCAATGGGTAAATTGTTTTGTGTTTGCCCCAACAAAATCCCACGAGTAATCTATGTATTTCATAAAAGACTTTCTTTTTTGTTAAAACAATTCATCAGTTTACTTTCGTCTGTGCGAAATGCTGTACCATGATTTCGTACCGAACCACGTAAATTAACATGCATACGAATATCTACTAAAATTTCCTCTTTGGAAATCATCTCCAAGAGCTTCCTCCCGCTTGGTTCTGAAAGTAGGTAGGCTTCGTTATAATAAAATTCTTCCTTTTCGTCTGAGTTTACCCTTGTTTCCGCTTGCACAAGCACCAGAGCAGGCATTTTCTTTCTGAAAGTTTCCGCCAAATTATCAGCTTGCCACTCTGCTATCAACGTTCCGTCATTGTGATACATTTGCAAACTTGTTTTAGTTGTTTTCAAATACAAACCTTGAGGATTGGGTTTACTACCCACAAAACAATAAAGCGCTAATCTGCCTGTGGTGTCTTTGTAGCCATAATTTTTGATTACCTCAATTTGTTTGATTTTCCAAACTGCCTTGTTAAAAGTAAACATTGTTACAGGTGTAGAGGCGTTTTTACGCTTAGATTTCAGTTCAATGGTTCCAAAATCAGGTAGTTTAATGTTGTTTTCTACAATTCCAAGCAAAGTTTCCAAAGTATAACCTATACCTGTATTTCCTTTTCGCATAGAAACAACATAGCCCATTTTCTTTACTTTTTCTAACTTGGCTTGTAAAGTCTTTACTTCCATTTTGTTGTTTTCAGTTATTTATCTTAAAAAGGAGCATTCAGTTTTTCAACAGCTTTTTTAGCTTTATCTTCATTTCGGCAAGCAATAACCACATACCGGTTGTTATAGCAGGTAAGTATATGCCGCGCACAAGCATACCCCAATCCGGTATTGCCGCCTGTTATGATAACAGTTTGTAGGTTGGTCATCATTATTCCTCTATTTGCGGAGTTAGTTGCAGTTTGGTTACATCAAACTGTTTGGCTTTTACCCGCTCAATAATTTGGTTGTACGTTTCGGGGCTCATTTTTGGCGTTCTCGATAGTATCCATAAATACTTTCTGTTCGGATGCCCCACTACGGCATAGCTGTAATCGTCTGCCAAATCAATTATCCAGTACTTACCCCTGAATGGCCAAAAGAACTGCACTTTCAGTTTGGCATTGCCGGTGTTTTTATCCACAAAAGCCTTGCCTTTAATGTACGATTCTTTACCGGTTACGCTGTCTTTTTTGCATCGGTTTTCCACCACCACATACCCCTTATCGCTAAGCGTATATTCGGCGGTAGTGCAGTGGCAACCCGCCTGAAACCTTTGCGGAAAGGAGGCTATTTCATACCATTTACCCGCATATTTTGTGAGGTCAACAGCCGCAACAGTTTCTAACGGCTGCGCTTTTAAAAAGGAGGTTATGAGCAAAACAGAAGCAATCAACAAGCCCATAATAAACAGTTTAACAGTAAGTCCGGTAAACGAAAAAAAAGTTTTCACAGCGGGTAGTTTATATTAGTGATCAATAATTTGCAGGCTTCATAGTCTTTGCAGCGTACAAGGTACAAACAAAAGCCCAAACCTCATTGCATCATTGCGAAAAACAAAATCGGGCAAGGTTTTTTAGGAAAGCACAAACCACTAACCACTAACCACTAATTTGCGCCTTTGCGAGAAATAAAATCGGGCTAGGTAATACGTAATTACTTCTAAAAATCCGTGCAAATCAGCCACATCAGCGTTATCCGTGTGCTAATTGCTGTTGGTTTTGCGCTTATACCTGTGTAGCGAAGATAGATTTTTATGACTAATTTACATCAAACTAACGTTGCTTCCCATTTTTACCCCTTCACTTTTCCTACTTTCACTATCTTTGCGCGCTAAAACTTACCCTTGCAATACGAACTACAATGAAAATATCTTACAACTGGCTCAAAACCTACCTTCCCATTAACCTGCCCGCTAAACAAGTAGGCGAAATACTCACCGATACCGGCTTAGAAGTAGAAAGCATAGAAAAAACCGAAGCCATACCGGGCGGTTTACAAGGTTTGGTTACCGGCTTGGTACTTACCGCCCAAAAACACCCCAATGCCGATAAACTTACCCTCACCACCGTTGATGTAGGCGCAGCAGAGCCCCTGCAAATAGTGTGCGGCGCTCCTAATGTAGCAGCAGGTCAAAAGGTAATAGTAGCCACCGTAGGCGCTACCCTTTACCCCCTAACGGGCGAACCTTTTGTTATCAAAAAATCAAAAATACGCGGCGAAACATCAGAAGGCATGATTTGTGCCGAAGACGAAATTGGAATAGGCAGCAGCCACGCCGGTATTATGGTTTTACCGCCCGATACGCCGGTGGGTATGCCTGCCAAAGATGCCCTAAACCTGCCCGAAGACCATATTTTTGAAATAGGACTCACCCCCAACCGTTCCGATGCCGGCTGTCATGTAGGCGTAGCTAAAGACCTTGCCGCCGCCCTACTCATCAATAAGTCAATGCAAGTATGGGTAACCATGCCCTCTGTGGCTGATTTTGCCATAGACAACCACTCTCTACTACTGCCCATAGAGGTGCAAAACCCCGAAGCCTGCACCCGCTATGCCGGTTTAACCATTAGCGGCATCAGCGTTAAAGAATCGCCACAATGGTTGCAAGACCGCCTCCACAGCATAGGCATCAGACCCATTAACAACGTGGTTGATGTTACCAATTTTATCCTGCACGAACTTGGGCAGCCACTGCACGCTTTTGATGCCGATAAAATAACCAGAGGCAAGGTAGTGGTTAAAACCCTACCACAAGATACCAAATTTACCACCTTAGATGAAGTAGAGCGCACCCTACACGCCCAAGACCTCATGATTTGCAACGGCAATAATGAGGGCATGTGCATAGCAGGTGTTTTTGGCGGAGCACATTCGGGCATTACCCCGCAAACCGCAAATGTGTTTTTAGAAAGCGCTTGCTTTAACCCTCGTTTTGTACGCCGAACAGCCACCCGCCACAACCTTCGTACCGATGCGGCGGCAAGATTCGAAAAAGGCGTTGACCCAAACATAACCGTTTATGCCCTTCAACGAGCCGCTTTGCTCATAAAAGAAGTAGCAGGCGGACAAATATCATCGCCCATTACCGATATTTACCCGCAACCGGTAGAAAAACTCCAAATTACACTCACCCATAACCACCTCCAAAAACTGCTGGGTGTGCATCTGCCTGCCGATAAGGTAAAAGCCATTTTACATGCCTTAGAAATAGATATTTTGCAAGAAACACCCGATGAGCTTTTGGTTGCTGTGCCTACCAATAAAACAGATGTGCACCGCGAAGCCGATGTTATTGAAGAAATAATACGCATTTACGGACTAAACAACATACCCTTTACCAGCCAAATAAAATCGGCTTTAGCCTACACCTCCCAGCCCGATACCGAAGCTGCCCAAAATGCCATTGCCAATTTGCTGACCGCTTCGGGATTTTATGAAATAATGACTACTTCTATCAGCAACGCCCGATATTACACCTCGCCCGCCGGCAATTTGGAAGATGATGTGGTTAAACTACTCAGCAGCATCAATGCCGATTACAACGTGCTTAGAAAAAATATGCTCTACTCAGGTTTAGAGGTAATAGCACATAACCAAAACCACAAAAATACCGACATCCAACTGTTTGAATTTGGACATACCTACCAATTGCTGCCCAACGCTACCCCTAAGCCCGATGATGCCCTTACCCCTTACAAGGAAACCTATCAGCTTTCCTTATTTGCAACCGGTTTGCACACCGCCGAAAACTGGCGCAGCCCGCAGCGTGAGTGCAACTTTTTTGACCTCAAAGAAACCTTAGATAAAATTTTTGAACGATTGGGCATAACCACCCTCCATACCGATTTACTGCCCGATGAGCCACAACTAACCGGCATACTCCAATATACATCGGGAAAAAACCGGTTAGCCCTAATAGCACAGGTTTCTACCGCTACCCTTCGCCATTTTGGCATTAAACAACCCGTTTTTTATGCCCAAATTAACTGGAGCATAGCGCTTAAAGCCCTCCACAAAGTAAAAACCGGCTTTACCCCCATTACCCGTTTCCCCAGCGTGCGCCGCGATTTAGCTTTGCTCCTGCAAAACAATATCAGCTTTCATCAGGTAGCCGAAATAGCCCTCAAAAACGCCGGCGCACTTCTCCGACACATCAACCTGTTTGATGTTTATGAAGACGAAACCAAATTGGGTAAAAACAAAAAATCGTATGCCCTAAGTTTTACCCTGCAAGACCCCGCCAAAACCCTGACCGACAACGATATAGAAAAAGTGATGCAACGCATAACCACCGCCCTTACCCAACAATTAGCAGCAGAACTCAGGTAAATTGTAACGCTAAACTAATTTTTACCGGCAAAAAAACATCTTACACATAAAAATTAGTAAGGTAAAACAAATTTTACCGTAAATTTTGCAACACAAACATCATACTTTAATCAATTTGCACTACCTTTACAAGCAAAGAACCCTTCTCCTAATCAGTATGTAAATTATGTCTGCTACTTTACAAATTATAGACCAAATTTCAGCCAAACTAACGGCTTTAATGGACAATTACATGCAATTGGAAGAAGCATACTTTACCCTGCTGGAAGAAAAAAATTTACTAACCAATCAAATTGAAGAACAAAAAAACGCCATTACCCTGCTTCAGGAAAAACTCCTGCAATTAGATACCGGCGATAACGAATTTGAAACCATAAACGCAAAACGTAAACGCGAACACCTCAAAGCCGCAATTAACGACGTAATAAAGGAAGTGGATAAGTGTTTAACCTCGTTAAAAAGCTAAACATTTTCCGCAGTGCAGGCTCAGCCCTCATAAAGCACTCCTGCAAATCATTAAACAGCTCACGGTTAATCATGGACAATACGCGAGAAAAAGACATCAAAGTAATCATTGCTGACCGCACCTATAAAATAAAAGTACTGCCCGAAGATGAAGACCGCGTAGTACAGGCTGCCAAAATTATTAAAAATCGTATGAGAGAGCTTCAGGAAGCCTATGGAGCCAAAGATAAATACGATTACTTAGCAATGGCAAGTTTACTCATTTGTGTAGAACTGATTGAAAAACAGGAACGCTCCGTATATGAGAACAACGATATAGATGTTCGGCTTTCGCAATTAGATGAGTTGCTAACCGATTTTATCCGAAAAAGTTAGCTCCCCGATGTAATCAGGCGTTGTCTTTCTGCTGTTACTGCTTTATTACCACCCTTACCATTGTTGCTTTGGTTGTTGTAGTTTACCCTGCAACACCTAATTATGGCTTTGCCGTGAACTATTTAACATAGTTTTAGGGTTATTGCCAAACACACATGCCCACTCAAACAAAACTATTAGTATTTAATCACCATACTTTGACCATTTTTTATCCCCACAAACAAGCAAACCATGTTAGAAATAATAACATTCATTGTAGCGCTCGTTGCAGGGGGAGGAATTGGGTTTTATGCCGGAAAAAAACTCTCTGACATAACCGCCAAAGAAATCCTCTCCAAAGCTGACGATGCCGCTCGCCAAATGCTTAAACAGGCTCAAGACGAAGGCGAAGAACAAAAGAAAAACCTGTTATTTAAAGCCAAAGAAAAAGCCCAGCAAATCCGTACCGAATCTGACAAACACGTTGCAAACAATAAAAAAAGAGTAGAAGAGGCAGAAACCAAGCTCAAACAAAAAGAAATTGCCTTTAAGCAAAGAGCAGAACAACTGCGCGCCACTGAAGAAGAAGTTAAAAAGAAAACCGACGAATTTAAACAACAACAAGACGACCTGCAAAAAGGCAAAGAAACCCTGCTCAAACAATCAGAACTACTTAACCAAAAAAGACAGGAACTGGAACGCGAAACCAATTTGGTGCAACAAAAAATAAGCGACCTTACCGAACAAAAAATTAAACACGAAGCTGATTTTGCCAAAAAAATGGAAACCCTTGCCGGTTTAACCACCGAAGAAGCCAAACAGCAACTCATTAATTCCCTTATCAGCAAAGCCGAAACAGAAGCCATGGCTTACATTAAAGACGTGGTGGAAGACGCTAAACTGAAAGCAAATAAAGAGGCTAAAAAAATCATCATTCAAACCATTCAACGTACCGCCGCCGAGCATACCATTGAAAACACAGTTTCGGTATTTAACCTTGAATCTGATGACATAAAAGGGCAGATTATTGGTAGAGAAGGCAGAAATATACGCGCCTTAGAAGCCGCTACCGGCGTTGAAATAATAGTAGATGATACGCCGGAGGCAATCGTAATTTCGGGTTATGACCCCGTAAGAAGAGAAATTGCCCGATTATCTTTGCAGCGCCTTGTAGCAGACGGGCGTATTCACCCCGCCCGCATTGAAGAAGTGGTTGCAAAAACCCGCAAACAATTAGAGCAGCAAATTGTAGAAATAGGCGAGCGTACCGTAATAGACCTCAATATACACGGCTTGCACCCCGAACTCATCAGGGCTGTAGGGCGTATGCGTTACCGTTCTTCCTATGGGCAAAACCTGCTCCAACACTCCATTGAAACCGCTAAACTTTGCGGCATTATGGCTGCCGAGCTTGGCTTGGGAGCTAACAACATCAAATTAGCTAAACGCGCCGGCTTATTGCACGATATAGGTAAAGTACCCGAAGAAGAAACCGAACTCTCACACGCCCTGCTGGGTATGAAAATTGCCGAAAAACATAAAGAACACCCGGCTGTCATAAATGCCATAGGCGCTCACCACGACGAGATTGAAATGACCTATCTCATTTCGCCCATCATTCAAGCCTGCGATGCCATTTCGGGCGCTCGCCCCGGCGCCCGAAGAGAGATATTGGAAACCTACCTCAAACGCATAAACGAACTGGAACAATTAGCCATGTCTTATGAGGGTGTTGACAAAGCCTACGCTATTCAAGCCGGCAGAGAGCTGCGCGTTATAGTGGAAAGCGAAAAAGTACCCGATGAAAGAGCCGATGAACTTTCGCTCATTATTTCTCAAAAAATCCAAACAGAAATGCAGTACCCGGGTCAGATAAAGGTAACTGTGATACGCGAAAAACGCGCCATATCATTTGCCCGATAACCCGCCTGCGGTAATGTAATGCAGCTACCATTTAAGCCAAAAAGCCCGATGTGATTTTTACATCGGGCTTTTTTTATGGTTAAACAGTGTCACTGATACTTGTCTTTATTCGATTGTGAGGGTTTCCAATCTAAAAAATTGCCTTTTATCCAGAGTATATTGAAGCAGAGCAGGTATCATTTTTCTGTGCAAAAAACGATTAACAACCAGCACAATAAGCCCTATTAATTACGCCCTCCTACACAACTTACAAGAGAATCCACCTGAGCTGCCCATAGTTTATATTGAGATTTAGCCTCCTCTTGTTCTACAAATTCAGTAATGATAAGGATGGTATCATCAGTAACTTCTGACTTTTCAATTCTAAATTCTAAGTACTCCTCATCTTCGTTACTATCCATTTGCAATCTGATGAAGTGCCCATCGTCTTCGTCAAGAATCACACAACTTTCCTGATAGCCCTCCCAATCAAAAATAAATCCCTTTTCGGTTTCCTGCACATGGTCTGCAAACCACTGGGATAATCCGGGCGCAGTAGATAAAAAATTGTATAAAATAGCAGGTGAAGATTTTATTAAAAAATCATATGTGCATTTAACTTTTGCCATTTGTGCGGCGGTTTATTAGGTTTCAAAACAAGAATTGTCAAAAACTACCAAGTGGTTGTAAAAACGGGGGCAATTTAGTAAAAGGTTTAAAACTGTGCTATTGTTTAGCTAATAAAAATGCGCAAAATAGCAAAAATCATTTTGAGGTTAATTGCCACAAACTACATTTTACCGTTTAACCAATTTTTGCACAAAAAGCATAGCTACACCATAAACTATCAAAAGCAAATTGATGGCTAAGGAAATCCATTTCACTACACTGGCAGCAGAACAAAGATATGCCAGCGCCATTAGTTTAACCGGATATAAAGAAAGCATAAAAATAATGAAGACATTTTCTACATAATCGGCAAACATCATTAAAAAAGGGAAAAAATAAAGTCGGCTAAATGGAAAAACTACTCCCAACTTTTCGTAAAGAAAATACAATATCACCGAAAAAAACATGGTATAAATAATGGGGTAAATTATATCGGCGCTCATTTCTACCCACCGGTATAAACGCCTGCCCTCAGCACCATAATCTTCTATCATTTCATAAATATCTTCCGGATGCAACCCGGATTGAAGGTCAATAATACTCACTTTCTTTCCGGCAAGTTCGCTAATGGCTTTCTGAAAGGAGGGCATAATATATAACCCAAACACCAAAAACAGTACAAACAAAACGGCTATGGTGCGATAGCCTGCTATTTTATCAATCAGTGAAGCTATTAAAGACATGATGTTAGTTAATGGGTGGAGAATGAGGCTTGTTGGTGCAGCCGAAGTATATTTATACCGCTTCTACCGCTTTAATTTCAGGAACAGCAGTTTTTACCGAATACTCAACGCCTGCTTTCATGGTCATAAAACTCATTTTACAGTCGCCACAAGCGCCTAATAGTTTTACCTTTACCACATAATCTTCTGTTATATCCACCACTTCTATATCGCCGCCATCGGTTTGTAAATGTGGGCGAATGCTGTTTAGTGATTGTTGCACTTTTTCTAGTAACTCGGTGTGTTGCATGTTTAGGTAATGTGATGATGTAAACTAAAAAGACAGGTCAGAAAATAAGCTGGATAGGCAAAAGTTATGCTTAAGGATTACTGTGCAGAAAGGGTTTTGCTTGTTTGCACGTTGGCATTTGCTATGGCAATGTATCGGGCTACAGTTTGTGCTAAAAAAGCAAACTCTTTTCCGGCAGGGCTATCGGGCAGCAAAACGGCGGGCATACCCTCATCGCCTCCTTTTCTTATGTCTTCAACTATGGGTATTTGCCCTAACAGTGGCACATGGAAAGATTCAGCAAGGGCTTGCCCTCCGCCTTTTCCAAACAGGTAATACTTTTTGTCGGGTAATTCGGGCGGGCTAAAGTACGACATATTTTCAATAATACCTAATACGGGCACGTTAATTTGTGGAAGCTGAAACATGCCAATAGAGCGAACCACATCGGCTTTTGCAACCTCTTGGGGAGTAGTTACCACTACGGCAGCGGTTATGGGTACTAATTGGGCAAGGGTTAGGTGTACATCGCCGGTGCCGGGCGGTAAATCTATAACCAAATAATCTAACTCGCCCCACTCTGCATCGGTAATAAACTGACGCAGCGCCGAAGACACCATCGGACCACGCCACACAATAGCCTGTGTTTCTTCGGCTAAAAACCCTATCGACAGTGTTTTGATGCCATACTGCTCAATGGGCTCAATTTTGTTTTGACCGTTTACCTGTATTACATGCGGGCGTTTTTGGCGCAAACTCATCATTACCGGCACTGAGGGTCCGTATATATCTGCGTCAATTAGTCCTACCTTAGCGCCGTTTTTTGCCAAACCTATGGCTAAATTAACCGATACCGTAGATTTTCCCACACCACCTTTACCCGATGCTACAGCTACGATGTTTTTTACACCGGGCAATATATTACTGCCGTCTTGCCTGTGTGTAGTTACGCGTGAGGTAATATCAACATGAACTTCTGCTTCTTTGCTTACAAAATGCCGTATGGCGGTAATGCAGGCATTTTTTATTTGCTCTTTTAAGGGGCAAGCCGGCGTGGTGAGTATTAAGCGGAAACTAACTTTATTGCCGTCTATGTGGATATTATCCACCATATTTAGGGTTACAAGGTCTTTCCCTAAATCGGGGTCGTCCACATAACTAAGGGCATTAATGATGGCGGCTTTGGTAATTGACATAACCAATTTTTGAAAAATAGTTAAAAATTGCAACGGGTTGTGTTAAAAAAAACTGCCCTTATTGCTCTTACACAAAATAAACCACTGTATAAACAAATAACGGGTAACAAGGTTCTTATCCCTACCAAAGCAAAGTTATGGATATGGTATGATTGGCAGAGGTGTACTGAAATTTACAATTATCAAAAGTAGGTCCCGAAAAAACCGGGCGGAAATTATTAGAGAAACCATAAGGCTCCTTGGGTATGCCAAAAAAGCCGGTATCTAACTTACCATTTCCGTTTATATCCTGATATACACCAACAGCATAAACGCCAAATTCAAGGTCGGGTAAAGAAAAAATTACCGATGTTTTTCCGTTTGGATTTAATCGGGCGCTCTTGAACAAACCTTCGCTATTTCCAAAATCTTGCCGGCTTTTATACACAGCCAAATAAACAGCAGCTTCGGTATTTTTGAGGTTAGTTACGGTTACAGTGAGTGGTGGAGAAGCAGCAGACACAACATCAACAGGTTTACCGGGTAAAAATAACAGGAATAGCAATAAAACAAGGGCTTGCATAATAATATGGGTTTGCCCTTCTGAATGGGTTTTCCGTGCAGAAGGGCAAAGTTAAAAGAAAATGAAGCAATCAGAACCTAATACCAAGGGTAAACAACAAATTTCCGGCATTGTTCTGCACCAGTGCAGGATCTACGCCACCTGCAGCAAGAGTATAGGGGTAATAGTTATTTTTACTGAAAGCATACACATAAGCTACATCTGCAAACAGTAATTTGTCTCTAAAACCTACACCCGCACTAATGGTTTGCCGGTTAAAATCAGAAAAACCTTTATAGGGGCTTGACTGGAAGCCATAACCTGCTCTGACTCTAAAAATATCAAGGGCAAACTCTGCTCCTACTCTTATGGTAGAAGTGGACTGGAACCGATTGCTTATTTCCCGATTGATTTCGCTGGCAAGGCGGCGGTCTTGGGGTAAATTGTCAAAAGAAAACGCCATTTGGCTAAAGTCTGTCCATTCGTAGTCTATAGATAAAAAGCCCAATTGTTTGAGCAGAAAAGCAGCGCTTCCTACAAATTTCCATGGGGTAGTAAGTTGGTAGTCGTACTCTCCTTCGGGCGAAAACAAAAGCGTGTCATAATTAGCAAAACGGGTATATAAATCGCTCGAAAAACGCTCATTAATTGACATTAGAGTGGGTGTATGCACGGCGGCGCCCAAGCGCAAAACATCGGCGGGTCGGAAAATTACACCCAGTTTACCATTTATGCCTGTGCCTCGGGTTTGCAGGTTTTCGGTTAGTTCAAAACGGTCAAAGTCATACGAGCCCAAATCAGCAGCTACACCTTGCACTATATCATCTCTGTCAATTTCGGAATAAAATTTTTCTGCCCGATAACGCACAAACGGAATACCTAAGGTACCGCCAATAAATAGTTTGTCCATATAGTTTGCACCCAATGACATTACAAACTCGTCGTTGGCGCGTCTTTCGGTAATAAATTCCTGCTGCTCAATGGCAAAACCATTGGTTACGCCTATGTAGCTGTTGGGTGTAGTTGCATTAGGGTTAGGATTGATGAGGAAGGAAAAATAAGCCAAGCCTGCTCCAAAGGGGTAATTATCGCGCACTTGGTTTCCGGGTGTACCCTGTGCCTGCTGTGCATAATAATCTAACAACGAGTTTTTAGTATTTTTTCCTATCAGAATGGTGTTTCGGTTATAGTTGGCTATACGGTTGAGTCCTATGCCAAAGTTTACCGCCCGCCAGCTTGCATCGGGTCTTCTGCCACCACCTTTAAACACAAAACCCACATTGCTCAGGTTAAATGAATTGCGGCTATCGGTTTCCATATTGCCCCAGTAATCGGTTTCGGTATTGGCAAAATAAATAGACGGCGTTATGGTAAACTCCGATTTTCGGAACAAACCCAATCCGGCGGGGTTTATGGAAAGTGAAGTAAAATCAGCGCCCAAAGCGCCAAATGCACCACCCGACCCCGCTGCTCTGGCTGTGCCAACTACTTGATTTTGAGAATACCGAAGTGCGTCTTCGGGTGTTTGGGCTTGTAAGGCAATACCTGCTAACAGAGCCACAAAAATTAGTGCGATATTTTTCATAGTAAAAAAGTTATTAGTTAGTGGTTAGTGATTAAGACTCAGTACTGAAAATGAATTAGCAACGGTGTTAAAAAAAAAGACCCCTCAATGGTGTAGTTATGCCACAGAGAGGTCTTTTGGGTATTAGGAGGGTTGTATGTTTAGGATAGGCAACCCCATAGAATTACTACGTATTAGCGCGGGCTTTTTCGGTCATTTGACTTGCTTGGGCTGCTTGCCGGTTTGCTGCTGGGTTGGCTGTTTCGGCTGGGCGATGAAGATGGTTTAGAGAAGCCTCCACTGCCCGAGTTTTTATTGCTGCCCGATGAAAAACCGCTGCCCGATGATTTAGGAGGTTTGTTATTATTTTTTTCTTGCTTAGGCTGGTCTATTTTTGGAGCAGCATCGCGGGTTTTGGGCTGTTCTAAGCGCGGTTTCATGTCTTGTTTAGGCTGTGTTTGCGGCTTAGAGTCGTAGCGGTAATCGGGTTGTTTTTCTTTAGGTTTGCTTTCAATGAGCGGGCTGTTTTGTTGCCTTTCGGGTTGTGTTTTTTCTTTCGGCTCTATATTAATAGAACGTCCACCGTCATTGTTGTTGCGAGGTGTGTATGGATTAAGGTTCGTATTGCGATCGGTTGATTTGTCTTGACGAGGTTGTGCATTGTCAAAATCCGACCATGTATTTACGTCGTTACCGCGTGTTTTACCGCTGTCAAAACCGTTAGAAACAGGGGCGTTCCCTCTATCTCCATAGCCAGTTCCGTTACCCGAAGAGGAGCGGTCGCCACGAGGGCCGTAGTAATAACCGGTAGAGGTGTTGTTGTTGGTATTAATGATGGTAATATCATTATGCACATAAGTTACCGGGCTAAAAGGACTGTAACCCCAGCCCCAACCGCCATACCAATTATTGGCATACCAGCCGTTGTTCCATGCATTACATTGCCAACCACTATTGTACCAGCCCCAGTTGTTTACACCCCACGGGCTTGCCCAAGGGCTGTTCCAGCCCCAGTTATTCCAGCCCCAGTTATTCCAACCCCAGCCGCCGCCCCAGCCCCAAGATACTATTACGCGAGGGCGAAACCAAGGACGAGGAGAAAAGGCAACCATGGCAGGGCTCCATGCCCATGGGTTGTCATATATACTGTAACCCCACCAGAAAGGGTCATTTACCCCATACCAAAACCGGTCGGTATAATAACCGCCAAAGTAATCAAAACCTGCTACAGGACTATGAAACCGACGAAGACGCGACTGGTAGTAGTAATCGTAAGTTTCGTCTTCATAATTTACGTACTCGTCATCGGTATTGTAGTAGTTGTTGGTAATATAGGTATTACCGTTTTGGTCGGTTTGCTGGGTAGTTGTTTGTGTGGTATTACCTTGGGGATAATAATACACATCATCTTGCGCTTGTAAAGTTATGCTCCACAAGCACATGGCAAACAGAAAAGCGGAAATTAAAGATTTGTGTTTCATGTCTTCAGATTTTTTGTGCAACGGTTAGACAATAGGATTAAAAGGGAGTTTAACGAAGGGGTTATTTTTTTCGTTTTTTTTCTTCGTTGTTTTTGGGGGCGAATTTAATGAAATAACGCACAAAAAAGCGGTAAAGTTGTGTGTTTAGGGTATATTTAACATACAGGTTGTTAAGTGGAAGTGAAAAATGAGACGTGAAAAGTGAAAAATTATGAATTGTGAGTTATGAGTTGCGAATGGGTTTAGTACCGACTACCAAAACCACCCACTACGGTAATTATGAAAATCTGTGGGTGGGGGTAGAAAATTGGAGAACTATAACCAACGGTTTTAAGTTTTTTTTCGTTTTAGGTGTAGTTTTTTAATTTTAAACACTATTTCTTATGAAAAACAACTTACTAACCGTTTTAGGATTTTACCTGTTATTTGCTTTTCAGGTAACTAAGGCACAGAGCAATGATACCCTTGCAGTAAACCAGTTGGGGGCATTGATAAACGCTGATGGGAGTTTGTTTCAAGGCGAATTTCCGGATTACTACTCTTTGCGGTTTCCTGTAAACAACCCTATCTCTCATAATTTGGTTTATGCGGGAGGATACTGGTTGGCTGCCGACAATACTTCGGTAGGCGGTAATTTGCATGTAGCTGCCACCATGTTTGCCGAACAAGGGGAGAATGATTTTTCGCACGGTCCGGTTGCCGATGTTTATGATAGTGCCTATGACAGTAGGTATAATAGGGTGTGGACAGTAACCCAAGAGCAAATAAACCAACATATAGTTCTATATCAAACCTCCGGCTATGTAATGCCCGAAGTTATAGCCACATGGCCGGCACATGGTAATACCGATAATAATGAACCGGCTTACTTAGCGCCGTTTATTGATGTGAACAACGATGGTTGGTATCAGCCGCAACTTGGCGATTACCCTGCTATTAAAGGCGATAAAGCTATTTTTTACATTGTAAACGATGCCCGTTTTCCACATGCTTCGGGTGGGGCTGCTTTTAACGTAGATATGCTCAATATGGTGTATGCTTACCATGTACCCAGTGACCCATTTTTGCAGCATTCTGTTTTTTTGAGCAGCAGGTTAGTTAATCGATCCAGTCAAACCTATCTGCCGGTTCTTGGCATGTGGTTAGATGCCGATGTTGGTATTCCTTCCAATGATGTAACCGGTTGCGATACCTTGTTAAATGTAACGTTTGCCTACAATCGGGATTCTATTGATCAGACGGGTTTTGATAACCGTCCTCCCGCACTAGGCTGTATTTTGTTAAACCATTCTTTGTATACCCATGTGCATACGTATAATAATTTTAACACGCTGGGCAATCCTAGCGAACCTGAACACTATTATCGGCTGCTGCATGGACTTAAAAAAGACAATACGCCTATTTTTTATGGCGGTAATGGTTTTACTGGCACAGTTCCTACCCGATACATGTACTCTGGCAACCCGGCAACAGGCGAAGGCTGGATTGCCATTGCACCCGGTGCCTTGTCTGGATCTTTGGATATTAGAACAATGGCGGTAGCCGAGCCTTTTACCTTTTTACCTGGGCAATCTATTTGTTTTGATTGGGCATTTACCGTAGCTCAGGCTCCGTTAGCTGCTACTTTGCCGCATTTGGAAGCCGTAAGCGTGCTTAAAAATTATACTCAACAGGTTCATAATTGGTACAACGCTAATATACAAAACTGCCCTGTTGAACCGCTGATAACCGGGATAGAAACAACGCCTAATCGTGGGTTTATAAAGCTATACCCTAATCCGGCACAAAACCAACTCCTTTTGTCGGTTCAAAGCGACCATTTGCAACTTGCACAACTTTATGTTTACCACGCCAACGGCTGCATGGCATTACAACAAACACAAAATTTAACTCAGGGCGAAAATATCATTGAGTTATGGGTAAACCGGTTACCGGCAGGTATGTACTTTGTGGAAGTATTGATGGGCAAGCACGTTTGGAGAACCAGACTGCTCAAAAAAGATTAACATCGGGAGGAATCTTGGGGATTATCGGATTTCGGGATTACGAGTTACCAACCCGATTTTGTTTTACTCAAAGACGCAAATTAGTGTTTAGTTATTAGTTGTTAGTACTGACTACCAATCCGATTTTATTGCTCGCAAGGGCGCAAATTAGTGGTTCTTTCTTAGTACCGACTACCAAACCCAAAAAAATATCCCCCGCACAAATTAAGTGCGAGGGATACTATATTTTAAAAAGGCAGGCGATACTAAAAAATTATTCGCCCGATTCTTCTTCGGTAGTAGCCGGGGGAGTTTGCTCTTCAGCGCCTTCCATTTTAGCTTTTAGTTGGGCAAGTTCGTCAATATCGCCAAAGGTTGATTTTTCAACCGTTTTGTTGATTTTTTCCATGTTTTCACTTGCTTCCTTGTCTTCTCTTTCTTTGTGTTCTTTTTCGGTTTGCTCTTTTTGGCGTTTCCATGTATCGGTGTGCGATACGATGATACGCTTGTCATTGCGGTCAAACTCGGTAATTACAAAGTCTAAAGTTTCGTCTAATAAAGCATTAGCGTTGTCTTCTTTTTTGAGTAGTTTAACCGGTGCAAAAGCCTCTAAACCGTAGGGCAAAGATACAGTAGCGCCATTATCATCGCGGCGAATGATAGTGCCTTGGTGAACAGAGCCTTGCGGGAAAACGGTAGCAAAAGTATCCCAAGGATCTTCTTCAATTTGTTTGTGACCTAAAGATAATTTGCGGGCTTCTTTGTCAATGCCAAGGATAACCACATCTAATTTTTCGCCGGCTTTGGTGTATTCAGAGGGGTGGTTAAAACGTTTAGTCCATGATAGGTCTGAAATATGCACCATACCGCCAATACCTTCGGAAAGTTCTACAAATACACCATAAGGAGTGATATTTTTAACCTCGCCGGTATGTTTGCTGCCCACGGGGAAACGATCTTCAATAGTTTCCCACGGGTCGGAAAGGAGTTGCTTAATACTTAACGACATTTTGCGCTCATCGCGGTTGAGTGTAACCACTTTGGCTTCCATTTCCTGACCCACTTTAAAGTAATCGCGGGCGTTAATGGGTTGATTAGACCAAGATACTTCCGATACGTGAATAAGTCCTTCTACGCCGGGGGTAATTTCGAGGAAAGCGCCGTAGTCTTCAATATTTACAATTTTACCTTTCACCACTGAGCCTTCAGACAAGTTCATGTCTAATACTTCCCATGGGTGTGGGGTAAGTTGTTTTAAGCCCAGCGATATGCGTTTTTTATTGTCGTCAAACTCTATTACTACTACGTTGAGTTTTTGGTTCATCTGGAGTATCTCGGAGGGGTGGTTAATACGTCCCCATGAAATATCGGTAATATAGAGTAATCCGTCAACACCTCCAAGGTCAATAAATGCGCCAAAGTCCGTGATATTTTTAACAGAGCCTTCTAATATCTGTCCTTTTTCTAACTGGGCAATGATGCGCTGACGTTGTTCTGCAAGGTCGCTTTCAATAAGGGCTTTGTGCGAAACAACGGCGTTTTTGATAACCTCGTTAATTTTTACTACCTTAAACTCCATTTCCTGCCCCACGTAAACATCGTAGTCGGTAATTGATTTAACGTCAATTTGCGAACCGGGTAAAAAGGTTTCCAAACCAAAAACTTCGGCAATCAAGCCGCCTTTGGTTTTACTGATAATTTTACCTTTAACCACCAGGTCTTGGGCGTGTGCGGTAACAATGTTTTCCCATGCTTTGAGCAGTTTAGCGCTTTTTCTGGACAGGATAAGTTGCCCGTTTTTGTCTTCTTTTTCTACCACATACACTTCCACTACGTCGCCCACTTTTAAATCGGGTGTATCGCGAAACTCGGAAAGAGATACCATACCGTCTGATTTGAAACCAACATCTAAAATAACATCGGTATTGGTAATGGCTTCTACTTTTCCTTCAATAATTTCGTTTTTGGCAATAACTTTGAAAGTGTCGTCGTACAGTTTAATGTACCGGTCTTTTTCGTTTGCAGGGTAGTGTTTTTCGGAACGTTTGCCAAGGTTCCAGTCAAAATCATCGTGCGAACCGCCTTTGTTTTTTGGGAGTGCCGGTTCTTCGTTTTGGTCGCTTTCCTGAATTACAGGTTCAGTAGCAGCCTCATTATTTTCGGCTTCTACGTTTTGCAACTGCTCGTCTGTTTGATGGTTTTCATTAGTGGATTCCACTGTGTTTTCATCAAACGTTTCTTCGGGGTTTAAAGGTAATTCTGTCAAAATGACGTTTTTTTAAAGGTGAAACAATAAAAATAAGACGTTGCTTTTAACTGTTTAGGTTAAAAGCGAGTGCAAAGGTATGGCTTTTTTGCAAAAGTTTAACTTGGGTGTTACAAATTTTGTTGTTAGTATTTAGTAACTACTTACCCTGTGTTATGGTCTTAACTAAATTTGTTGTGATAACCGCCAAGAACGCAAAGGTGAGCGCAAAGCTCGCAAAGGCTTTGTGTACTTGGGTTAGCATCTTACCCATTAGCCTTCAAATACGCCATGAGCCTGCATGACGGGCAGTACCTAAGTAGTTACTATTTTTACGTGAGGTTGGCGTTGTGTGCTTGCGCAAAGGCTTGCCGCAAAAGGATATCAGACAGGTGGGGTGATATATTTCGGTGCGCTGCACCTTGTTAATTGGGTATTTAACATGGCTACTACCTATATTTGGGTGCGCTGCACCTAATAAAAACCAAACGCTATATTTTATAGCTGTTGGTGGGTAACAAACAAGGGGCAGCGCCCTTTAATCTTGGTAAAACACCTACAAACCATATCATTAATAGGTGCAGCGCACCGTAATTTTGTTGCCCATTTTACCAATTGCATCTAAACCAAACACAGGCTTTACCCCTATCGGGCGTTTATTTTAATTTCAACATCACGTTATTTTTTAAAAATCTGTGCCAATCAGCCGCATCTGTGTTATCCGTGTGCTAATTACTGCCCTAAATCTTACCTATTAGCCTTCAAATACGCCATGAACTTGCAGTACGGGTAGTACCTAAGCAGCTATGGTATTTATACGGTAAGGCGGGCGTGTGTGTGGTACGGTTAGATAGTGGGTTTTACAGGTATCGGGCTGTGATGTAAATTTGTTCTTTTCTTCCTTTATCGTCCACGCAGGTAATTTTATTTTTTCCGGGTTTTGGGGTAAAAAAGAGTTTGCCGGTAGGGGTAGCCGGTTGCAGGTATTGGTCATTTACATACCAGTAAACCTGCTCTACGTCGTTAGAAGTATTGCAACTTAGGGCAATTTGGGTATTATCGGTGGGGTCTAAAAGGTATTCCAATCCATTTTGCGGGGAGGTAATTTTTGGCGGTTCGCCCGATAATAAGCGGTCGCACTGTGGGTTGTGAGTCGGTATTTTTTCATAGGGAATGGCTTTTGATTCAAAGAAAGCCACTATTTCGGGCGGATAAATGCGGTAAAATTTTTTTTTGTAACCGGTTTCGGGCAAGCAGGCGGTACAGTAGGTAAAACTACTATCGGAAGCCACATAAAATTGCTTTTGGTGTTGGCACATTTTATTAGATGATACCAGCGGCAGGTAATAATCCATCACAGTTTGGGTACATTCGGGCTGTGGGAGCAAGCCGGTTTCGGAGCAAACCCAGCGGTACTCCAATTGAGTGGGCGGCGCAAACCAATCGGCAGTAGAGGCATAGTCCACTACGTTAAAAATTTCAAACAGCAGGGGTGTAGCAGTGGTAGCGCCGCCTAATTCCTGTACGCCTTCGCCTGAGAAATTGCCTACCCAAACGCCTATGGTATAATTGGCATTGTATCCTATGCTCCATGCATCTTTTCTGCCGTAGGAAGTGCCGGTTTTCCAGGCTATTTTTGGCAGGTTTTTGCTGCTTTCAAAACTTTTGGGTAAATCGGGACGGCTTATTTTGGTTAAGGCTTCGGTAAAAACAAAGGCTGCAGCTTCTGAAAAGAGTCGTTTTGCCTGTGTTGTATCGGCTTGGGTTTGCAGCCAGTTTATGGGGTAATGCAAACCTCTGTTGGCAAAAGCGCTGTAAAGATTGGTAAGCTCTTGGAGGCTTACACCGCAGCCGCCCAATGCCACCGATAACCCCAGCTTAAGGCGGTCGGCATTTACCTGTTCAAAACCTGCCAAGGCAAGCTGGTCGGTAAAATAACCTACGCCCAGTTCGTTAAGCACTTTTACCGCCGGTATGTTGAGCGAGTAGGCAAGGGCTGTTTCTATGGTTACGCTGCCGTTAAATGTATGGTCAAAATTAACAGGCATATAACCCGAAAAATTAGAAGGCACATCGCTAATTTGAGTTTTTGGGGTAATGATGCCTTTATCAAACGCCAATGCGTACAAATAGGGTTTGAGTGTACTGCCCGGCGACCTTATCGCCTTAATGCCATCTACCTGACCGCCGTCTTCTACGTTTAAAAAATCTGCCGACCCCACATAGGCTTCTATCCGGTGGGTGCGGTTATTTAATACTATCACCGCTGCATTGCGTATATGCTGGCTGTAAAGGCGTTTTATGTAATTGCCGGTAATGGTTTCTACTTTTTTTTGAATATCATAGCGCAGATTAGTTTTAATAATAGGTAAGTTGGGGTATTTTTCTTTCATTTTGTAGGCAAAATGAGGAGCTAACTTAGGCGCTTCCAATCGTTTAGCGCTTAGGGGTTCGGCTATGGCATCTTCTATGGCATCTTTGGTAAATAATCGGGCTTTGGCAAACCGGTTTAGCCAGTTATTTCGGGCAGTGGTTAAAAGGTTATTGTTTTTACCTATCTGCAATGAAGTTGGTCGGTTAGGAATAATGGCAAGGGTGGTAACTTCGGCAAGACTCAGGTGGTTGGGCTGTTTATCAAAAAATAAAACCGAGGCAGATTTTACCCCTTCTATGTTGCTGCCATAGGGAACTAAATTTAGGTATAACTGCAAAATTTGCGGCTTGGTGTAATGCCACTCTAACTGTATAGCACGGGCTATTTCTGCCAGTTTATTGGAGTAAGTACGTTGTTTGGGCGCAAGCAAACGGGCTACTTGCATGGTTATGGTAGAAGCCCCCGATGTGCGCCGGCGCTTCAATAGGTTGTTTACCGCCGCCCGCACTATTGCAACCGGATTGACGCCATAATGCAGGTAAAAAAACTTGTCTTCTTTAAAAAGGATGGCTTTGCGCAGTTCGGGCGTAATTTCGTGCAACTCGGTCATCATACGCCATTTTTCATCAGACGTAAGAAACGGATACAACAAATTACCGCTGCGGTCGGTAACTATTCGGGAGTATTCTATTGTTTTTGCGGTTTCGGGAAAAAGCATATCAGCCACTTGTGCTATACAAAACAAGGTACATACACCTAAAAAAAAGCGCTCTAACAATACGCCGTGCAGGTGAACAAAAGATTGAACCCAACTAACCGTTTTTTGAAATGCCTTAACTATGTTTTTTTGCATACTGTACTTTTCCCGATGGCAAAATAAACAGTTTATAAGGTATGCCGGTTGGATACGGAACTTTTTTGGCTAAAATTTTGTAATAACCGCAAATTAGTGGTTTGTTATTAGTGGATAGTTCTATTGCCATTCCGATTTTGTTTCACGCAAAGTCGCAAATTAGTTGATAGTACCGACTAACCACTTTTCACTTTTCTTTTTTCACTTTTCACTCTTTACCCATTACCTTTGCAGGCTTTTTATTCAGCAATAGCGCCATTATGTTCCCACTTCCGATACCTCCAAAACACCTGAAACTACTGCAAACCATAGGAAAAATAGCTTCGCAATTGGGCTATCCGGCTTATGTAATAGGCGGTTATGTGCGCGATTTGCTGTTAAATCGTCCATGCAAAGATATTGATATTGTTTGCCAAGGAAGCGGCATAGAACTTGCCGCAGCGGCTGCCCAACAAATTCCGGAGGCAGGTAAATTGGTTGTTTACAAACACTTTGGTACGGCTGTTTTTAGAGTAGATGACCTGGAACTGGAATTTGTAGGAGCCCGAAAAGAATCTTATGACCGAAGCTCCCGAAAACCGCATGTAGAAGACGGCACCTTAGAAGATGACCAAAACCGGCGCGATTTTACCATAAACGCCCTTGCTTTTAGCATTAACCCTGCCAATTTTGGCGCTTTTATAGACCCTTTTAACGGACTTGATGACTTGCAAAACGGCATCATTAAAACACCGCTTAGTAACCCCGATATTACTTTTTCTGACGACCCGCTGCGCATGATGCGCGCCGTGCGCTTTGCCACACAACTGCATTTTACCATTGACCCTCATACGCTACAAGCCATTACAACCAACAAAGAACGCCTGCGCATCATATCTATGGAGCGCATTATTGCTGAGTTTAACAAGATAATACTTAGCCCCAAACCTTCTATTGGCATAAAACTGCTTATGGATACCGGTTTACTGGGTCAGTTTTTCCCTGAACTTCATGCCATGCGCGGCATTGACACCCAAAATGGTGTAGCACATAAAGATAATTTTTACCACACCCTTAAAGTGCTCGACAACCTTTGCCTAAAATCAGACGACCTATGGCTGCGCTGGGCTGCCTTACTCCACGATATAGGTAAGCCCAAAACAAAATGTTTTGATGAGCAAGAAAATGATTGGACTTTTCATGGGCATGAATCGGTAGGCGCTGATATGACTGTGAGCATTTTTAAACGCCTCAAATTGCCGCTTAACGAACACTTGCAATTTGTGCGCAAATTGGTGGGTATGCACCAACGCCCGATATTCCTAACCAATACCGAACCAAGCGACTCTGCCCTGCGCCGCCTCCTTTTTGAAGCCGGTAACGACCTTGATGCCCTAATGACGCTCTGCCGCGCCGATATGACCTCTAAAAACGAAGAAAAGGTAAAACGCTACTTGCAAAACTACGATATTTTAGTACAAAAACTCTACGATATTGAAAAACGCGACCAATTACGCTACTGGCAACCGCCCATAGACGGTGCAATTATTATGCAAACGTTTGGCATTCAGCCCGGCAAACAAGTGGGCGAAATTAAAACTGCCATACGCGAAGCTATCTTAGATGGTGAAATACCCAATGACTATGAAGCTGCCTACGCATTTATGCTCCAAAAAGCCGCACAAATGCAACTACTGCCTGTATCTTAAAGAAGCAAACAACTGTCCTTTTAACCTTATACCACACTAAACCCACAAATTTTGGTTAATTTTGTGCCGCAAAAAAGGTTTTAGTACATTCTCTCCCCAATTTTACCTACATCTTTTTCATTTTTAACCATATTCCCACTATGATTCAGGTTCAACCCTCCACCCAGTACTACATTGAGTTAGAAGACCGCTACGGAGCGCATAATTACCACCCCATGCCGGTAGTGCTGGCAAAAGGCGAAGGCGTTTTTGTGTGGGACGTAGAAGGCAACCGATATTATGACTTTTTATCGGCTTACTCTGCCGTAAACCAAGGGCACTGCCACCCGCGCATTATTGATGCCCTTGTACAGCAGGCAACAGAACTAACGCTCACCTCGCGCGCATTTTACAACAATGCTTTGGGCGAATACGAGCAATTTATAACCAACCTATTGGGTTATGATAAAGTGCTGCCCATGAACACCGGCGTAGAGGGTGGCGAAACTGCCCTGAAACTTGCCCGCAAATGGGCTTACACCATAAAAGGCGTGCCCGATAACCAAGCTAAAATTATTTTTGCCGAAGGTAATTTTTGGGGCAGAACCTTAGCCGCCATTTCTTCCTCTACCGACCCCGGCAGCTACCAACATTTTGGTCCTTACATGCCCGGTTTTGAGGTTATACCTTATAATAATTTAGAAGCCCTGGAAAAAGCGCTGCAAGACCCCCATGTAGCCGCTTTTATGGTAGAACCCATACAGGGCGAAGCCGGTGTTTTAATGCCCGATGAAGGGTATATAGCCGGCGCTTATGCCTTATGCAAAAAATATAACGTGCTTTTTATAGCCGATGAAGTGCAAACCGGATTAGCCCGCACAGGAAAAATGCTTTGTTGCGACCATGAAAATGTAAAACCCGATATTTTGATACTGGGCAAAGCCTTATCGGGTGGTACGCTGCCTGTTTCGGCGGTTTTGTGCAACAATGAAATTATGCTTTGCATACAACCCGGACAACATGGCTCTACCTACGGAGGTAATCCGCTGGCTTGCAAAGTAGCCACCGCCGCCCTGCAAGTGCTTATAGATGAAAACCTTGCCGATAATGCCGAACGACTTGGGCATATTCTTCGCCGCGAGCTAAGAGCCATAAACACGCATATCATTAAAGACATCAGAGGTAAAGGTTTACTCAATGCCATTGAAATTGACACCTCCGAAGACTCTCACCTTGCTTGGGCTTTCTGCCTTAAACTAAAAGACAACGGTTTATTGGCTAAACCTACGCATGGAAATAAAATACGTTTTGCCCCGCCCTTGGTTATTACCGAAGAGCAACTGTATGATTGTATCAACATCATTCGCAAATCGGTAAAAGAAATGGAAGAACATTTTTAGTTGCTTTCAACCTGTCAGTCATTTATATAGTTAGCAGCAACTTTGTAGCAACCCTTGTGTGTAGCGCAGTTTTACTCCGTTTCTGCTTTGGGTCTCATGCGCAAAATTTGGTTAAAAAAGCTCAGCCCGGCATCATTAAGCGGCATCTCGTGTGTTTTATCGTCAATGCGTACCGAAACACGGTTGCAGCCGCTCAATATGCTAAACTCCATACCCAATTTAATATCGCCGTTGGGGTCTTTAAAAGCAATACTGCCATCAAACTTACCCGGCTTACAGTTTGCGGTGTTTGCCGGCTGGTCTAAAATATAGCTGTAAAAGCGCATCACCTCTTCGGTGCTGTTGGTTTCAAAGGTAATGCCCAAATCATACATAAGATACTCCACCTTATCGCATCGGGTAAGAATTTGGCGAATAAGGGGCAATACCGATTCGTAGGGCGTATTGGCAGTTGTTGCCTCTTGTTGGGTTGGGTTATTTGAATCGGCAGTTTGTTTACCCGTTTCACTGCTTTGGTTACAGGCAGCTAAGAGCAAAATGGCTAAAAAAGGAACCAACAAGTAAAAATTATTTGCTTTCATGAACAGAGAAGTTTGAATTAATGTGGGGTAAAAAAATGCAATCAACTTTCATTGTTGCCTTGGCATAAATTACAAATACCCCGCACCAACAAACTGGCATCTACGTAGGTAAAACCTGTAGGCAGGGAAATAGCAGGCACACTTACGGCTTCTATACAAACGATATTTTCGCACTTAAGGCACTTAAAATGAACGTGTTCGTCTTCGTGGTGATGTTCGGTACACTCACCGGTGCAAAGGGCATACTTGGTACTGCCTGTATCGTCAAGCACTTTGTGTATAATGCCTTTGGTTAAAAAGGTGTTGAGGGTTCTGTATAAGGTAACTCGGTCAAATTTATGCAAGGCTTGTTCTAATTCGGGCTGACTTACCGCATGTTGTCGGGATAAAAAAACACAAATCACCTCTCTTCGGCAATCGGTTTGCCGCAGGTTGCTTTGCTTCAATAATTGGTCGGCTTCTTTGGTGTGCATAACAAACAATAATAACAGGGTAAAGGTACAACAAATTTTAGTGTACTAAACTTTACCTAACCAAGTTTGGGGCAACAGAAGATTTTATTTCACGCAAAGGCGCAAATTAGTGGTTAGTGGTTAGTGGTTAGTTTTTGACAATAATTGTTAGCGCTGATTACCATTCTGATTTTATTTCACGCAAAGGCGCAAATTAGTTATTATTTCATAGCGCCACTTAATACTGCATACCCACTACCCTATTGCCTTGAACCAAACCAACTTATTCCACGTTTTGTAAACAGTAATTTATGCAACGCGGTATAAACATACCTTTGCCGCTTTTCTCCTTTTCATTTCCCCAATACCTACCCCATGAAAGAACAGCATAACATTCCCGCCTCAAAGGTTGAGCGGGCTACCCGATTTGTAAAAACAGGCTTTAAAGTAGGCGCTAATTATGTAAAACACTACACACAAAAAGCCCTTAACCAAGATGTGGACAAAGAAGACCTTGACCGTGCCAACGCCGGCGATATTTATGAAGCCCTGAGCGAACTGAAAGGCAGCGCTTTAAAAGTAGCCCAAATGCTGAGCATGGAACGAAACCTGCTGCCCGATGCCTATGCCGATATGTTTTCCTTGGCACAGCACAATGCTCCGCCGCTATCGGGTCCGCTCATTGTAAAAACGTTTAAGCAATACATGAACCTATCGCCACAAGAACTTTTTGATACCTTTGAAATGCAGGCAAGCCATGCCGCTTCTATTGGTCAGGTACACAAAGCCACCAAAAACGGACAATTGCTGGCGGTTAAAATTCAGTATCCGGGCGTGGCAGATAGTGTAAAATCGGATTTAATGTTGGTGAAGCCTTTTGCCCTAAGGCTACTAAACATGAAAGAAAAAGACGTTAAAATCTTTTTTGAAGAAGTAGAAACCAAACTGCTTGAAGAAACCGATTATGAGCTGGAACTGCAACGCTCTGTCAGCATCAGCTCACAATGCAGCCACTTAGAAAACCTGCATTTTGCACAATACTACCCCCAGTTGTCGTCTAAGCGCATCCTTACTATGGATTGGTTAAACGGCATTCCTTTGGGCGAGTTTTTGAAAACCGATGCCCCGCAACCGCTTCGCAATAAAATAGGGCAAGCCTTGTGGGATTTTTACAGCTACCAAATGCACGTACTTAAAATTACCCACGCCGACCCCCACCCGGGTAACTTTTTAGTGCAGCCCGATGGCAGCGTATCGGTACTTGATTTTGGCTGTGTAAAGGAAATTCCCGAACAACTGTATCAGCCCTACTTTGATGTAGCCAACCCCCAAATTACCGCCGATACCGCCGAGTTGGAAAAGCGTTTCATTGCCCTGAACATGATTTACCCCGATGATACGCAGGCTGATAAAGACTTCTTTATCCCTATTTTTCGGGATATGATTGGCATGTTAAGCGCCCCGCTTCACCACTCTACTTTCGATTTTGGCAATGATGCCTTCTTTAAACAAGTTTATGATTACGGCGAACAACTTGCCCGTATGCCCGAAATTAGGAACTCGGGTAAACCGCGCGGCTCACAACACGTGCTGTATATAAACCGAACCTTCTTTGGCTTGTATAAATTACTGAACAACCTAAAAGCAAATATTACTACGCGGTTGTTTTAAAACCCCCAAAAACAAAAACTTCTATTTTTTTGCTGAAAAAAAGCGCCCATGTTTGCATTTTAAACAAAAAACAACGTACCTTTGCAGCGGCGAGTCCTGTACGATCAGCTCCCGCCGAATCCCCCAGGTCCGGAAGGAAGCAAGGGTAGGTTGGTTGTAGCGATGCGATACGGGGTGCTCGCCACCCTTGAAGTTTGTAACTTTGTATATATGCCGCTTCCTTAAACAAGGAAGCGGTTTTTTTTGCCCCATTAACAAGGTTGGTTGGAATTAAAATGAATGCCCGATAGAGATAAAGCTTGCGTAAGGTTTGCCTGCACCGGTTAAACAGAGCAACAGATTACGGTGCGCTGCACCTGATAAAAACAAGGTACGCATCTGTGCTACTGGGTAAATAAGTGGGAAAAGCACTGTAATTGTTTTTTTAAGGAAATTTTATGTTTGTAGGACAATTTTTTTCATTTTTAGAGTAGCAATAAGGTCTGTACAAGCTAAAACACTTACAGCATAAACCCGCAATGCGCTACTGAACTCCAACCTCACATAATAATAGTTGAAGCGCACCGAAATCTAACTACTTACAACCTAATTGGGCGCTCAAAGTCTTTGCTTCCCAATCCTTTACGTTATAGGAGAAAGCCAACTGCCCGTTAATGTGTTATTTCTTTTAATGCAACTTTTAAACTAAAAATTAGCGAACTATCTTTGCATATTCGTTTGCAAATACTTACTTTTGTCTTAACATTAGCTGTTTAAACCTATTGCTATGAAAAAAACGAGTCTTTTTATACTCTTGTTTTTAGCCATGACCTTTTTGCCGCCGGTGGGTTGTACATGCCCCGATTTGGCACTGGAAACTTTTGAAGTGTGGGTAGCTAAAAACAATCCGCCTTATGACATCATGTCCGCAACCGATTCGGTGTATCTTTACCTCGACTTGAATTGGCGTACTATGCCACAAGCCAACAATTTTACAACCTCTAACAATAGCTTATATGCTTGGCAATGTGAGGAAAAATTAGGAAGCGGACTCATAGACATTCGCATCACCAGCAACCAAGAATTTAATGGTATTCCGGCTGGCGCTAACCTTACCGATATTTTCGTTTGTACCAAAAAACAAGGTTTGTTTATTGAAGACTGTCTCAGAGAAACCTTTAAAAAAGGCGATTACATCAATTATCCTGGTACTTCGGGCATAGGCTTTATGTTTACCCAAGCGCCTATTACTGCCAAAGAGCATGTTTTTATGGTGCGGCTCACCAACGATTTATCTGAGCATTACTCTGCTTCTTCCGATACCATCCGCTGGCAATAAACGTTACAGCAAGTACCCAATAAATATGGGTGCTGCCCCTTGTGTGTTACTCCCCCCAAAATGCGCGTTTGCAACTCACTAACCTTGCAACCGGAAGCAGCGATACTTCTACCGCTTTTTTGCTTTTTTTGGGGCTGTCCAAAAAGTCTCTTATTTAAGTCTGTCTTTACTACACAGGGCACC
>ERZ761609.854-NODE-854-length-31529-cov-826.024052_pt1 | contig 31529 bp, 47 predicted proteins | sample MGYA00511163_ERZ761609 | MGnify/ENA primary metagenome ERZ761609 (study PRJEB28899, sample SAMN02445070) | bioreactor sludge metagenome | biome: EBPR sludge | place: Australia: Brisbane, Thorneside Wastewater Treatment Plant | collected 2011-12-16 ...
GAGATTGGTCAGTGACTGGAGTTCAGACGTGTGCTCTTCCGATCTCAGCCGGGCCGCACCGCCCTCCGCCGCGCGCGCTGCGCTCTTCACCGCCAGCACCACCAGCCAGCGGGTTTCCACCCGCGCCTGCCGGCGCTGCCGATGCGCTTCGATCACCCGGTACCCATCGTAGATCACGAACGCACATGGAGTCGGCTTGCCGGCCTTCGTCAAGTCCTCGAAGTCCGCCATACCATACACTTTGACCAGCTCCGGGATCTTGGCGATCTCGGCGATCAGCGGCTGCTCCAGCTCCAGCATCAGCGCGCGCCTCGCGAGAACAGCCGCTCGCTGGAGACCACTTCGACCAGCCCGGACGAACCCGCCGACGGCGTTGCCGCATCGAGCCGCAGCGCCCCCGTCGCAATGTCCCGAAGGCGAGCCAGTGCATCCTTGTAGCGATCCCGCACCTGCTCCGGCGCAGCGTCCGTGTACAGGTCGTAGCGCGCCAGGTCGCAGCACAACCCGATCAGCAGATCCGGAACCGGCGACGGCAGCGGCAGCACATAGCGCGCGGCCAGGTAGCCGTCGATCGCCGCGCTGGCGTACAGCAGCGCCCGGGCGACGACCGCGGCATCCACCACGGCGCCGTTCACCCGGTCAGTCTGCTCGGCCAGTTCCTGCTCGCTGAAGCGGGCGATCAGGTCGGATTGGGTGGCGTAGGTCACAGTCTCGTCGCCGTAATGACGGCAGTGCACGACCATTTGATATTAGTCGCTGCTTTGCCTGTCACTCGCGGCCTCACGGCGCCCGTCGTGCCTGACCATTGCGGCAAAGCTGCGACACCGATATTGTCCACGACCTGCACGAAGTTCCGGTTCGCCCCGGATCCTGCGATATCGTAAAATGTTGCTATTGCCGCGCCGTCCCAGATCATGCCGCCATCCCATGAATAGATGGCGCATGCGCCGGAGGCTTCGTCAATGGCAACCATTTGCGCACGAATGGCCAGAGCGGCTTTTGCCGTGACATCAATCTGCACAAATTGGGTCATGTTGGCGATCGTCGCGTTTGTGGTCCTCCAGGCGTATTCGTGGATGACTGTTTGCGCATCACCAGCCACAGAGAGTTTCGTGCGCGCAAGCGTCAACGTCCCTACGCCCAGGCTCACGCCATCTTGCCCAAGGACCACCGCATAGTCATGGGCGACAGTGTTCCCTTGCCCGCTGATGACGGCACCGTAGTCGACGCCGGATGCAATGGTGTTGCTACGGCCCGCGACGACCCCTGAATAGGCTGCCGTCGCAACAATCGTATTGTTCAGCCCGCCGATTATGGCGGAGCGTGACCCTTGGCAGGTGTTGTATTCCCCGCCGACGATCGTGGCCACGTTCGCGCCACCGTTCACCGTGCATGACGATCCGCCCAGGATGGTGGATCGGCCGCAATCAATCCGGTTGTTTGCGCCCCCAAAGATCGAACTGTGGCCGTTGACGTGATATTGAATGTAGTTGTGACCGCCGCCGACGATGCTACCTGCGAGCTGGTTGCAGACATGGTCGTAACCGCCGACGATGGTATTCACACCAGCCATGCCGGCCACATAGTCTGGATCGGCGATCCACGGCGTCCCCTTCGTCGCATCTGCGGTAGCCGCTGGATCGCTGTTCGTTCCGGCGACGCCAAGCGGTTTCGCAGCGGCGCCGGCTTTACTCGCATACGGCGCAGAGGATGTCGTCAGCACCAGGGCGTTGCTCAAGTTCGGGTCTACAAGATCGTACGGAGACATGACGAAGACCCCGGCATTGCCGCCGGACATAGGCTCGTAGATGAGCAGACCGAGTAAAGAAATCTGCCCATCCGGCCCGACAAACCCTATCCGCTTGCCATCCGGGTTGACCACCAGGCGAGCGTCGATGACGGCCAGTTGTGCTTCGTTCCAGCTGCCTATAGTCACAGTACCTCCCGCCGCCTACGGATCAAAGTGCGACGACGACCAGCATCGGCTCGGACGTCAGAGCCGCCCACTCATCTTCGGTGAAATCGCCGATGTCGATCTCGGTACCGGCGCGAGTCCAGTGCCTGCCGGCTCTCCAGAAGCCGTTTCCAGGCACGGCGCTGACGCGGTGCGTTCTGGCCTGGGCGCGAGGCGGCGTAGCGGCCTGGGCTTCTGGGTCTTGTTGTGTAACGCCTGCTTTCATGATGCCTCCTATTTCGTCGTCAATGACGCCATGTGCCCTGCCCGACCCGCACAATCTTTCTTCGCGGGGCGGGGAGCAATCGCCACTACCGTCCACAGAGAATTGGTTGCTATCAGGTCAGCCAGGGGCAGACGTACAGCTCGACCGCCTTGAAGTTCGTGTTGCTCGCCCCGCTTGCCAGCGTCTCGGCCTCGACCAACGCCTTTCCGGCGGCACGGTTGCCGGGCGCCACCACCAGCAGGTTCGGGCTGATGCCGAGCGGCCGGCCATCGTCGCTGGCGAACGCCATCATCGCCGCGACCGCTGCATTGAAGCTGGTCGCGTCCAGCGTTTGCTTGCTGCCGTAGGCCATCTGCCAGAAGCCGTACCCGACATTGACACGCGCATCGACACCGTAACGGTATTCGTCGCGCATCCAGACGCCCTCATCATTGGCGTCGACCAGCGCGGTCAGCGCGTACTCCCGGCGCTTCTGGAAAATGATCGGGCGCAGCGGCCGCGAGGTATCCAGCAGATACCAGGCGCTGCCCGCCCCGCCGCCCGTATTGCTGACGACCCCGGCACCGACTGGATGATCCGAGTCGAAGAAATACTGGCCATCGAAGCAGGTCGTGCTGAAGCCGGCCGCCAGCAGCGCGAACACCAGCTCGTCGGGGTGCACTGCTGCCGACTGGCCCATCGAGGAGAACAGCGGCGTCAGCACCCCGTAGGTATCGTCCTCGACATCATCCCGCGGGACGCCGATCGACGCCTCGAACTTCTTGTTGGCAATCTGGTAGCTCGACGCGGCGATGCCTTTCACCTGGCGATCGCCAACCCACTCGCGCAACTTGGGAAACTGCCCCAGCCAGCCGTAGTTCTCCACCTTGGCGGACGACGGCACCAGCGTTGCCACCTTGCTCCACATCGGCTGCACGCCGGCAAAGGCGTTGTTGTAGGCGGTCTTGAACCCGTTGTACATCGCGTTGAGGCTGTCGCGGTTGACGATGATTCCGGCGGCGCCGAACAGCCACGGATCACCGGGATCCATCGGCGCCGCCGATCCGACGAGAAAGGCGAGGGACCACGCGAAGGCCAGCAGGACCGCCAGGCCAATGGCGGCGTACCGGAACGAAAAGAGATGGCGCATAGGAAACTCCTTGGTGAGTGATGGATCTTGCGGTCAGAACTCGACCCACACGCCGTCGGCTTCGACATGGCGAATGATGCCGGCTACCGAGCGTGTCGAGCCGCCGTTCGTCTTGGCCACGGTCTGGTCATCGACGATGAAGCACTGCGCGCCCCAGTCGGCGGCGGCGATCAGATCCCCCGCCGACGAGTTGCCGAACTTCCAGCAGCCGCGGCGCACCTTGCCGGCGACCGCGCCGTTTCCGCCAAGGGTGTTGTCGACGGTCTCCTGCACGACACCGACCGTCTTCAGCGTCGTGGAGACGGCGCCCTTGGTCAGGAAGCCGGAAGCGTTGAGGCAGGCAATGCTGCCCGCCCACAGCTTCGTGGACGCAGCAACCGGCAGGGAGAAATCGACATTGTCACGACTGGGAGTATTGCGGTCGGCGGTGAGCGCGGACATTCAGGTCTCCTGGGAAATGGAATGGTTCAGGCCGGTCAGGCGGCTGCCTGGCGTGTCTTGGCGAAGTCCTCCGGCGCGAGAGCCATCGACCGGCAGACCGCCAGCTCCGCCGCGCTCAGAGCCTGGCCGCCAGTGCCAGCGGGCTGCTTGCCGTCACTCTGCTTGGCGCCCAGATCGACGACGACCGGAGCGGCATCGAGAAAAGCGCTCAGCGCGGTCGGGTTGGCTGCCCCGAGGGTCTTGGCCCAGTCTTCCATCGCCGGCGTCAGCTTGCCTGCGGCCAGGGCATCGGCAACCTGCTTCGCCACCTTTGCCGCGGCGATCTCGCCGGTGAGCGCTGCCAGTTGGCCCTTCACCTGGGCGTTCTCGGTCTGCAACGCCGAGAGCGCCGCCAGGGGGGCGTACTTCGAGGGATCGGGCGCCGCGACCTGCGCGCTCAGCATGGCGACGTTGGTTTTCAGGGCTTCGACCGCCGACAGCGCCTCGGCTTCGGTAGCGGTCTCCTGCAGGCCGAGAGCGGCCAGCAAGTTCTTGAGGATGGCAGGCATTGCAGACTCCTGTGCGATAGTGGGTGATGCAAACAGCTCGGCCGCCAGGGCGGCGAGATCAGTCAACCCGTCCAATCCCGGGTCGTTTGTCAGTGCGGCGTGCAAGAGCCGCTCCACGCGGCCCGAATCCTTGTCGTAGGAGAACACCGGCGACACGTACCGGTATTCCTGGTCGGCGATGTGCCGGGCAGCCTGCGCCGTCCAGCGCACGCCGACCGCCCACAGCCCATCGCCGGGACGCCACTCGAGCCGCCGGAACCAGCCGGCAGCCGGCGCCCGATCGCCACCGGACTTCGCACGCAGGGTCGCGTGCTCGAAGTCGATGACTCGGTCGCTCGCCCGCGCCGCCGCTTCCGCCACCAGCCGCAGGCCGTCTTCGTCCGTCATCACCCAGGCGGCGACGTCAGTCGGGCGACCATCCCAGGAGCGGAACTCGCCCGCCGGCAGCAACCGCACGTCTCGTGGCGCGCCGCCGGCGCCGGCCAGATCGACGGCACAGCTCGCGATTGCGGCCGTGCGGCCAGTGCTCTTGCGGGTGGTTTGGCGAAGCGACATGCGTCCACTGTCGGTCGCGCGCGCGCAAGGCAGAAGGACGAAGCGATTCGACGGGCGGCGCCGTCGCGCTCGTTCTCAAAACGGCTCGGAGTCGGGAGTCAGAACGATCGAGAGATGAAAGTAGGGTGAGCGCAACAAGGCCGCGAGCCCGCCATAGATCGCCCAGTAGCGGCCCAGCACGTCACGAACATCGCGATAAACCTGCCTAGTCTTCTGCATGCCCCGATTGTGTTTCCGTCACCAGTGCGAATTGGCGCCCAGAGCGGCCGCCGCGCGTTTATAAACGCCCGATCACGACTCGGGCAGTGGGTTGGTGGCCTGGCAGGCACCGATAGCCTTTCAAGAATCAAGACCTGGGCTCATCCGAACCATTCTTGACAGGCTTCTTCGACGGCGCGTCCAGCTTCTTCAGTTCCGCATCATGCAGACACCCCCGGCGCCTTGTTCAAAGCCTTGCGCAACGGCTTGGTGTCGGCGTAACCCAGGGCGCGGGCGAGGTCGAAAGCCAGCCAGAAGCGGAACCCGTTCTGCTGCGCCAGCAGCTCAAACGGGGGCGGGTCGCCGTCAAAGGCGGTTCTACAGGCAGGTCGTCCATCAAGACATAACCCCGTTGGCTCAGCGGTTTCTGCGGCCCCGAAGATATCACCAACGAGGGACCGGGTACACATCCGGCATTCTGGGGGAGAGCCAACCACAAGCCACAATCCCGCATATCATGCGCGCGCTGATTTATGATCCAGCAGCCGAGGTATCGACGAAACAGGAGGACGCATGGCAACGAAATCGACCATCGAATGGACGGAACACACCTGGAACCCGACCACCGGATGCAGCAAGGTCTCTCCTGGATGCAAGAACTGCTACGCCGAAGGGATGGCGCGGCGACTGCACGCCATGGGCGCGCACGGCTACGAGAACGAGTTCGTACTCAGCATGCATGAGAACCGGCTGGCGCAGCCGCTGGCGCGCAAGAGACCGACCACCTACTTCGTCAACAGCATGAGCGACCTCTTCCACGAGAACGTCACGGACCGCTTTCTCGATCAGGTCTTCGCGATCATCGAGGGCACGCCGCAACACACCTATCAAATCCTCACCAAGCGGGCCGCGCGCCTGCCGGAGTATTTCGCCAGCCGATCCTGCCCACAAAACGTCTGGCTCGGCGTGTCGGTAGAGGACCGCAAGCACGGTCTGCCGCGCATCGATTTCCTGCGTCAGGTCCACGCGCCGATCCGCTTCCTCTCCATCGAGCCGCTGCTGGAAGACTTGGGCCGCGTCGATCTACGCGACATCCACTGGGTGATCGTCGGGGGCGAATCAGGCCCCAAGGCCCGGCCGATGCGCGAGGAATGGGTGTCGCGCGTGCAGGAGCAGGCCGCAGCGGCCGGCGCTGCGTTCTTCTTCAAGCAGTGGGGTGGCTGGGGCGCTGACGGCGTCAAGCGCCACAAGAAGGCGAACGGGCGCGTCTTTCGCGGCCGCACCTGGGACGCCTATCCGCAGGGTGGCGCGCATCCCTAGAAGTCGAAGCGGCCCTGTCCCTCGACGTTGGACGCAGTGGTCCAAAACTTGTGCGGCAGGGGATGCCTGGCGGCCATCAGCAGCCAGTAGAGGGCCTGATTCTTTCCGCCGGTGAGCAGCCGCATTTCCGTCGACGGCCAGACACCGAGCCCCGCCACCTGGTCGCGCCAGTCCTGCAAGATCCGACGCCGCAGCGTTTGCTGAGGCAGACCCACCGGTACCCTCTGCCGCCAACCCGGCGTGAACGAATCGAAGGGCGATTCCGCTGCAGTGGCGTAGCTCACCGCGTTGCGCTGCAGGTCCATCTGGCTGATGTGCACCAGCATGTCGATGCGTGTGAGCTTGGACAGGCATGCGATGATCTTGAAGTCCAGTGCCGCCAGGTCGAACGGGTCAAGAAAGGCAAAATGGAGCCCATGGGGATTCAGTTCGCCGACGACCTTCCTGGCGGTCTCGACCGCCGCGCCTTCCATCTCGATGACCGGCGCGTCCAGACGACGCAGGCGGCCGGCCGCCGCCTGCCTCCTTAGTGGATCGAGATCGCCGATATAGACCCGGGTGAACGGTGCGCCGCCTTCGCGGCTCTTCTTCCAGGCCGCGACGACCCCGCCGTCAATCCACTCTCCGGTTTCCCGGACTCGACACCGCCCGGGCCCGCAGAACAGATCCAGGTAGGTCGCCCCGGCCTTGCCCGGCCCGATGTACTTCGCTCGCGCACTGCGGGAAATGTCGATGTACCGGCAAAGGTAGTTGTGCTTCTCCTTGGCCCACGCGCCAACCTCCTCGACAGGCGGGCCATCGTCCCCGTCGATCAACTTGCCCATCGTGCCCTCATCGGATTATCCGTCTCGTGCTGCGAACTGGTTGACCGGCAGGGTCGCACCGATCAGCTGCGCCCGCTCCGGGGCATCGATGCCAGCCAGCCGGACCTGGTGCGTCTGGCCGTCCAGAGAGCGCACCGTCACGGTGTCGCCATCGACCACGCGGACCACCTGGCCGGCGAGGATCTCGGCGCCGGCGCCAGCGGATGCGAGCAGCAGGGCCAGGGAGAGGACGGGGAGGAACATCGGAATGTCCGGCGGGGCAACGGCGGCCGCTGATCTAGCGCCCATCGCTGGCCATCTGGTCGGCAGCGATACGCGAGCGTGGTCTAGCCGTCGATTCGTGTAGCGGCAGGGCATAACCAAGCTGTTTTCCCATTTCGCTCAGCGTACCCCTGGCGACGGACTTCACCTGGAATCCTTCGCTGATCAACTCCTTGATGTAAGCCTTATTGGCCGCAAAGAGAAAGATGATGTTGCTCAGACCTCCCGTGATCAGAGCCAGGAGAAGAATGATCACAAACCATTTCCAACTCCCTCGAAAGAGCATGGGAAACGGTCCGAACAACAGCGTTGTCCACGATAAGCCAACCGGGGCCGAACGCACCTGGCCCGTGCGCGGATTCTCGAAGATGATCGTGTTGTTTGCCATGTGCCACCTTTCCGTGAGTTGTGTTCGTTACGCGCGGAGCAGGACCACAGGCTGCAGCCGTACCGGCCTGATCTACCCGGCATGCCATCGCTGTGGATCAGCCGCATTCTGCCTCGTCTCCAGGTCTTCCGTGTTGCGCGAGCAGATCGCTCGTCGCCTTGATGGCCTTCCGCGCCGCCGGCGGCGAGTGGCGGAAGTTGTCCAGGAGCGCGGATTCTTCAGGGGTTAGCGCTGGCGTCGCGCCGCCGCCCACACCAGCCAAAAGCCAGATCGGATCAACACCGAGAAGCGCGTGAGCCCGGGCGATGAACACCGCGTCCGGAGATCTCTCGCCAGACTCGTAGCGCACGACAGAAGTTCTCCCTATGCCAAGGCGGTCGGCGAATTCTTTCTGCGTCATGGACCCTCGCACTTGGCGTATTCGCGCACCAATCTCGACCAGATCTAACTCGACCATGTGAATCTCCATACGGCACTTGACAAAGTGCCAAACGGGAACTTAATATTCGCCTCATTACTTGCCTTTACTGCTAAACAAGCCCCGCACGTTGCGACCTTCGATGCACCCCGAACTGATCAAAGCGCAGTTGCGCATCTGTGGTTCCAGCCTCTCCAGTGTTGCGAGAGCTACATGCGTGTCGGCGATGAACGTCTCGCACGTGATCCACGGCCGTCACCGATCCATTCGCATCGCCCGCCGCATCTGCGAACTCACCGGCCTGGACCCGGAATCCGCCTGGCCGGGCCGCTACCCGGAACTCCGCATTCACCCCGTCGGCCAGCGCCGACACCTCGACCACCTCCATGGAGGCTCCTGATGGATATGCACCGCCTGTTGAAGGACTTGAAAGAGCGGGTGACCCGTCTCGAATCAGCACTGGCACAGCAGGGAGAAGAATCGCTGGCCAGATTGGCAGCCGACGACGTGATCACCACCGCCAAGTTCGTGAAGAAGCAAACAAGGAGAGGCAGGAAACCCGCAGCTCCCCTGAGCCCGTTGGTTCGCGAGGATCTGGATCGGCGACTCCAGGAAGCGCCGTTCAGCACCGCAGCCGCCGTGGATCGACAAGGCATGCTCGCGGCCTGCGCCGGGGTCACGCTTCGTCTCGACTTTTCCGACCTGGACAATGGCTACCACTTCAATGAAGCCCTTGAGCACGCCGTCTCATTGGTTCGCCAAGCAAAAGCCAACCCGCTGGGCTGTCGCATCGAGGTCGTGCAGAACGGCAACTCGGGATATTTCGCGGACGGCCTCAATGAAAGGTGCGGCGCCGTCCACAAGGTCATTCGGTAAAGAGTCGGCGCTGGTGGATTACCCCTTCTTCGCTCTGCCAGAACGTGTGCTCGACACGAGTCACGGTCAGCACCCGGTTGTTTGCTCCCGTCAGGGGGCCGGTGTGCAGGACTTCTCCAGCAGAGACCACCAGCGGTGCGTCGGAATCCAGAGAGGCGACCAGCGTGCGGTCGTCGCCCGGCTCGTAGATTTCAAGAATGAAACGTCCCATGCCTGCTCGCCTTTCGCCTTACAAGTTAGCCGAACCCGAAGGATAGCAATGGAACCAGCGGATATCCAGTGCGCGCTGAAGAAAGCCCGCACTTCCCAGGCGGAGATCGCCCGGAAGCTCGGCGTCTCGCCGACGACGGTCACCTACGTCGTCACGGGCAAGTCGACCTCAAGGCGTATCGCGACGGCGATCGCCGCCGCCACGGGGCTGACGCTCGACGTGCTCTGGCCGGGCCGTTACAGCACGCCCAAGGAGACTGCATGAACACCCCGCCGGAAGCCAGTCACAACGCGGCGCAGCTCCGCCTGATGGATGTGCTGCGCGCGCTGGCCGGAAACGAAGTGTTCGGCCGGCGCCTGGTCGATATCGCCGCCGAAGTCGGCAAGCCGGAGCCGACGGTCCTGCGCGATCTGGAGTGTCTGGAGAGCAAGGGCTGGGCGACACGCGACGCGGCCAAGCTGTGGCGCCTCGGGCAGGAGCCGGTGCAGATCGCGGTGCAGTTCTTCTATGGCTTGCGGCAGGCGCAGGCGCGGGTCGCAGAGGTCGAGCAGCGCTATACGCGCCAGCCGGACTGAGTTTTTTCACGAAGGGAAAGAAAATGACAGAGAACGATGGCGCAGAGAACGATGGCGGCGAGCTGGTGCCGGTCGATGTCGGGGTCCTGCAGGTGGCTGCGGCCGAGCAGCGCAACGTGCGCGCGGTTCTGGATCGCTTCGGCTACGAGGGCACCTCGCTCGACTACCTGATCTCCGATGTCCGGCGCCTGATGGCGCAGAGCACCGAGGCCATGCTCGAGATCGGGCGCGCGGTGCTGTGTTTTCGCGAACTGCCGCGCGGCGTTTATGGCCGAGCGATCCGCGCCGCTGGACTGACCGAGGACACCGCCCGGCGACTGGCCAGCGTGGCGACGAAGTTTCTCGACCGCGACCGGCTGAAGCCGCTCCTCACCCTCGATCGCTCGAAGATCTACGAGCTGGCGCTGCTCGACGACCAGACGCTGGACCACCTGGCGGCGGATGCGACGCAACTCGACCAGGTGGATCGGATGAGCGTCTCGGAGCTGCGCCGGTCGCTGCGAGAGGCGCGCAAGAACCTCGACGCGAAGGATTCGGTGATCAAGAACTACGGCAACGAGAATGCCGCGCTGCGCGAGCAGGCGATCGCCCACACGCGCTACGTCCCGAACCAGGCGGAGCTCGACGATAGCTTCCGGCGCGCTGCTCGCCTCAACGCCTTGCATGCTGCGGCGCACGACGTGGTCGAGGCAGTCACCGCCTTCGCCCTGCCGCTGCGCGACCTGATGCAGGACGCACGTGAAGGCGGCGGCGCTACCGAGGACATCGCCCACGGCAACGAGACGGCATTCTGGCTGGCGCAACAGATCGCCAACCTGTACATCAACCTCGGGATCGACGTCGACTTCCAGGAGATCGTCTCGCCGTCTTGGTCGCGGCCGTCGTCTGTCCGCGGCTAGATGGGAGGAGAAATGCTCATGCCTCCCAGCCAGGTGCAGCTGCCGATAGTGCTTCAGCTCGCCGCGGAACTGCCGACGCTGCCGCACGGCCAGAGCACGCCGCGGGTACGCTCGGTCGCCGGGACGATCGGCGTGTCGGCGCAGACGCTCTGGCGCTGGCTGCACGAGATGGGCCACGGCGGCGAGCGCAAGCGGCGATCCGACTCCGGGCAACTGAAGGCTCTGTCTGATGCTGATGTGCGGCAGATGGCGGCGATCCGCTTCGCCGGGGCGCGCGAGACGGGCAAGGTGTTGCCGACCATCCGCATGGTGCGCGACATCCACAACGCCAACGCACCGGCCGACCCGCAGACGGGCGCGGTCCGAACCACCACGGCACATCCGAGCACCATCGCGCGCGCCATGCGCCGCATCGGCTGCCACACCGATCAACTGATGCAGCAGGCGCCGGCGCAGGCTCTGCGCAGCCTGCACCCGAATCACGTCTGGCAGGTGGATGTGTCGACCTGCGTGCTGTTCTATCTCGCGAATGGCGGTGTCGAGGTCTGTGACGAGGCCGCGTTCAACAAGAACAAGCCGAGCAACTTCGAACGGGTGCAGCAGCTCCGGGTGCAGCGCTACCTGGCAGTGGATCACTGCAGCGGCGCCTTCCACCTGCACTATCTGTCGGGCCACGAGACGTCGCGCAACCTGCTCGATTTCCTCATTCTGGCGTTCCACCAGCGCGAATGCCTGCCGTTCTACGGCGTGCCGAAGCTGCTGGTCGTCGACCCCGGCAGCGCCCAGGCTTCCGGCATCGTGCGCAGCCTCGCGCGGGCTCTGGACATCGAAGTGCTCGTCCATCGCGCGCACAACCCTCGGGCAAAGGGCGCCGTCGAGACGATGCACGCGCACATCGAGCGGCAGTTCGAGGGCCGCCTGCACGCGACGCGCGTCGCTGACTTCGACGCTCTGAATGCCCTCGCAGCGACCTGGAGCCGCGCGTACCAGAGCACGGCGATGCATGGCAGGCACGGCCAGACGCGCTTTGCCGCCTGGCAGCGAATTCGCCCGGAAGAGCTGCGCCTGGCGCCCGGCGCAGACATCACGCGGGCACTGGTGATGACCACCCCGGTCCAGCGCACGGTCAACGACTTGCTGCAGATCTCCTTCGCTTGTCCGGGATACGGGCGCCGGGCCTACTCGGTGGCTGGCGTGCCGGGGGCGGCCGTCGGGGAGAAGCTCTACGCGGTGGCGAGCCCCTATGCGCTGCCGTCAATCGACATTCTGGTCAGCGATGCGTCCGGACGCGAAGTGCGCCACCGCGTGTCGCCGCTGCGGACCGACGACTTCGGCTTCGACCTGGATGCGCCCGTGATCGGCGAACGCTTCCAGGCGCCGGCGGATACCTGGATCGATACCGAGCGCAAGACGGCGCGGCGCGCGGCCTGGGGCACCGACGACGATCTCGAGATCGGCAAGGTCCGCCGCGGCAAGGGCGGCGAGCGCGGAGTGGCGTTCGGCGGGGCGGTGGATGCGTTCGCTGATGTCCGCTCGGTGCCGGTACCGGCATTTCTGCCGAGATCCGGGACGCCGATCGCCGTCGATCGTCCGGCGGCGGACGAATCGCTGATGAGCGCGACGACAGCCTGTCTGCGCATGGCGGCGCTGCTCGGCGAAGAGAACTGGCTGCCGGAGCACTACGCGTGGATCACGCAGAGGTTCGCGGAGGGCATCAGCGAGCCGCAGTTCACGCGCCTGGCTGAGCAATGGCAGGCGCAACTGGCGGGCGCCGATGCGGCCGGGGAGCGGCGAGCATGCTGATCCTGGGCGATGTGCTGGCGCGGCACGGGATTTCACAGGCGACGCTGGCGCGCGAGATGCACTTGTCGCCGGCGGCGGTCAGTCTGCTGGTCCGCCACAACCAATACCCGCGGACGATCCGCCGGCGCGATCTGCGCTCGATGGCCTGTGCGGTGCTCACGAAATTGCGGGTCCCCATCGAAGAGCTGACGGACCTGTTTCTCGAATCCGAGTCGCCGCCGGTCGGCGAGACGGAGAAGCTGCCGGCGCTGCCGGCAAAGGCGACGGGGCCGCGCAGTAACGCGGCCCCGTCTGGTAATCCAACCCCACTGGAGAGGTGCATTGAAATGCTACTACGAAAACAGACGCTGAGCGACGCGGCGCGCCGCAAGTTCGGCATCTTCCGGGATCCGTTCGAAGACCCGACCGAGGCGCGCGAGGTGTACCTGTCGCGCGACATCCGCTACGTCCGCGAGGCGCTCTGGCAGGTGGCGGCCGGCAACACGAAATTCCTGGCGCTGATTGGCGAGTCGGGCAGCGGCAAGAGCACGCTGCGCGAGGATCTTGAGGAGCGGCTGCGTCTGGAGAACCGCCCCGTGCGGCTGATTCAGCCGTACGTGCTGGCGATGGAGGACAGCGACCGGAAGGGGCAGTACCTGCGGTCGGATCACATTGCCGAGGCCATCCTGCACGCGGTGGCCAGCGGCGAATCGCCCCGGCGCAGCCCGGAGGCGCGCTTCCGCCAGGTGCATGAGGCGTTGATCGCGAGCAGCCGTATTGGGGTGCAGCACCTCCTGGTGATCGAGGAGGCGCATGGTCTGCCGATTCCGACGCTGAAGCATCTGAAGCGATTTCTCGAGCTGAAGGACGGCATGCGCCGCTTGCTGTCGGTGCTGCTGATCGGGCAGCCGGAGCTGCGCGACAAGCTGGACGAGCGGCGCGCCTCGGTACGCGAGGTGGCGCAGCGCTGCCAGATCGTCAGCCTGCCACCGCTCGACGCCAACTTGGGCGAGTACCTGGCGCACCGGTTTACGGCGGCTGGCCTGGACCTGGCGGCGGTGGTCGAGCCGGCAGCGATCGACGCCCTGATGCAGGCGCTGACGATCCGCCAGCGGACGGGCGCCGGCCCGAACGAGATCGCAGTCATTTCGCTGACGCACCCGCTGGTGGCGAACAATCTGCTGACGGCGGCAATCAACCAGGCGGCGACGCTCGGCGCGCCCCGCGTGACGGCCGAGCTGGTGCGCGCCGTGCGGGAGCAGATGCCATGAGCGAAACGCAAGCGGTCGCGGCTGCCGGACGCCAGGAGCCTGCGGCAGACCGGGATACGGTGAATCAACTGGCCTCGCTGGCCAGCGACCTGGACTGGATCAAGCTCCGGTTCAACCATGCGGACCAGGTCCAGATCGCGCGCTCCGTGCATCTGATGCACGGCGTAGCGACGCGGATCGACAAGGAACAGCAGTACGGACTCTACTGGAGGGAAGACGATGAAGATGATGTCCTCTGAGATCATCGCGGCGGGTCGGTCGGCGCTTGACGACGGGAGGCCCGAGATGCGCGCGGCGCTGCGGATGGCACGGCGGGCGATCGAGCGGGCGCGCTGCGAGCGCATGCGGCACTTGAGCACGCAACTCGACGCCGTGCTGCATGCGGCGACGTACCTGATCGGCGTCGGCATCCGAATCAGGCGCGTGACGGTCGATCTCCGGGCGACGGTGATCCAGGTCGAGAGCACGCCGTTCCTGCATCGCTTCTTCGCCGGCGATTGCGCCTGGCGGGCGCAGCACCAGGAGGGTGACGTGACGGTGCACACCTGGTTTGCCATCCGCTACGGCGTGCGCATCGAGTGGGAGGAACGGCAATGATCGTGGCGAACCTGGGCGAGGAGATCGTCTTCTGGGGACAGCTCGCGGTCCTGCTGTTGATCCTGGCGGCAGCGCTCATCGAGATGGCCCCCGCCATCGCGGAGGCCCTGCGGCAACTGCTGCGCGGCGTGTTGCTGGCAGTCGGGCTGATTCTCGGTGTCGTGCTCTGGCTGCCGGTCCTGCTCGTCTGCATGACGGCTCGCGCCGTCGGCGCGGCCTGGAGCTGGTGGTGGCGGTTGTTTGTTCGTTTCTGGTGCGCCGTGCGCATCTGCTGGATCCTCGGCAGGCCCTGGTCAGTCGCGTGGCACCGGTCGGGCCGGGAGGGGCCACATGGGATCTAAACAGGCCGCCACCGCATTCACGGCCGCAGAAGACGCGACCATTCTGCAACTGCGGGCGGCCGGCCAGACCTGGCTGAAGATCGCCGAGGCGTTGCGGCGCTTGAGATCGTCGGTCGCCAATCGTGGCCGCCGTCTGGGTGCCACGGTTGCCCCACCGGCGTTGACGGACGCGCCCCCACGGCATCAGCGTGGTCGGTTCAGCCCTGCGGAAGACACCTTCATTCTGCAACGCCTGGCTGCCGGCAACACCTACGGGAAGATCGCCATGGCGCTGCAGTGCTCGACCTCGGCGATCGGCGACCGGGCCCGCCTGCTCGCTTCGCCAGGGGCGCAGCCGGTGGCGCAAAGCCAGGCCGTCCAGGCGGCCAAGCGTCCCCGGTCCGACCCGCTGGGCGGCGAGGTTCTCTGCCTCGGCGGCTGCGGCCGGAAGTGGCTGTCACCAGACCGGAGGCGGATCCGGATCTGCCCGCAATGCAAAGCGCTGCAATCGCGCGGCGGATCTGGTATCCGCGAAGCGCATCTGACGATCTGACGATCGGTTCATAGACAAGGAAACGGACATGGCAGGAACAAAACCCAGGGCGCGCTACAAGTCGGTTGCGCCACAGGTGCCGCAGACGCGCGAGGCGGTGACGGATCTGATCTCCGGCATCGGCATCGACAGCCGTGAACTCACGCTGCTCGAGTGCGAGATGAACGAGACGATCACCCGTATCAAGGAATCGTACGAACAGCGCGCAGAGCCGATCCGGCAACGGATCGACGCAGCGCAGAGGGGCGTTCAGGGGTGGTGCGACGCGCATCGCGCAGAACTGACCCACGACGGCAGGAGCAAGACGTACAGCTTCGCCAGCGGCGACGTGTGCTGGCGCACCAGGCCGCCATCCGTGCGCATCACCGGCGAGGAGTCGGTGAAGGACTCGCTGCGGCGCCTGGGTCTGTCGCGCTTCATTCGGGTGCGCGAGGAGATCAGCCGGGAGGCGATCCTCAACGAACCGTCTGCCGTGGCACACGTGCCCGGAATCCGCATCAGCCAGCTCGAGGATTTCGTCATCACACCCTTCGAAATCGAACTGATCAACGGAGGTGGGGCATGAAAACCGGTCGGCTGATCAAGGATACGGCGGCCTACGCGGATGTCCATCCGGATGTCGTGCGGTCGGTACTGCAGACCGCCGGCGAGATCATCGCCGCGACGCTGGCGCTGGGCGAGGACGTGCGCCTGGGTTCGTTCGGCCGCCTGCAACTGCGCCGGCGCATCCCGCGCCTGCGACTTCTGCCAGACGGGCGGGAGCTGTCGGTCAAACAGCGCATCGTCCGCCTGCGCCTGTCGCGCGAGACAACCAGATCAATGCGCGAAATCATCGATCTCGATCCGCCTGGCGTACGGGAAAGGTGATGGCAGGAGCAGATCGCCGGCCGGCGGCAGAGCGAGCGAAGATGATTGCGGCCATCCATTGCGGTCGCCGTCAGCTCGCGATCGACGACGAGGCATGGAAGGAGTACCTACGCCAGTCCTTTTCGCTGGAAAGTACGGCGCGTCTCTCGTTTGAACAACTGCGCGCGGCGCTCAATCATCTGATTCGCTGCGGCTTCGTCAAGCGCGACGCGGCCGGCGCTCCGATCGTCAATGAGTGGGCGTTCATTGATACCGCGGTGTCCGACCGGCAGCCATTGCTGCGCAAGCTGTTGATGCAGGCGCGCGCGGCGGGAATCGAGACAGGCATGCAAGTGGCCTACATCGAAGGGATCGCCAAGCAGATGGGTGGCGCCGGCAAATCGGGCAACGTGCACACGCCGCTGCGCTTCTGCGATGCCTGGCAGCTGCGGCTGATCGTCGCAGCGATGGAGTTCCACCTAAAGCGGAGGTATCGCGGTGCACCAGCTGACGCCTGATGACTGCGTTTCGGTACGCAGTCTGCTGCCCTACACGGCGCTGGCGCTGATCCGTGAGATCGGCGCAGAAGCGGCCTGCGCGCTGCTGAATGCGCGGGCCGGCATCACCTTCGTGGTGCCCATGAGCGCAACAGGCAACGTGTTCGGGGCAGCGCGGTGGACCAACTTGGCCGCGCTGATCGGCGAGGATGCCATGGCAACCCTCGCCGCCAAGCGCGGCGGCGAGCCGCTTTCCGTGCCGGTCTGCAAGGCGGCTCGGGACGAGCTGCGGGCGCGCAAGATCAGGGCGGAGTATGACCGCCTGACCGCTGGCGGCCTCTCCGGCCGGCAGGCCGTCTACGAGATCGTCCTGTGCTTCAGCCCCATCACATCACGGGCAGTGGAGCTGATCTGCGCCCGTGGAGATCAAAACCCCGAACGGCAGCAGGAGCTGCCGCTCTGACGAAAGGAGATTCAACGTGTTGAAACTGGACTTGACGGCGGGCCAGAAGCTCGCCCTGTCGGGGCTTTTCGCCGAAGTGGAAGACGGCAACAGCCGCGGCATCGGCAGCGCGATCGTCGCCCAGGTGTGGCCGGACGGCATGGTCTGCAAACGGGTGTATGGCAAGGCTGGCGCGGCGCTCGCGAAAGCCCTCGGCGGCACATGGAAGAAATCGATCTCTTCGGCAGAAGAGCGCGTGGCGAAGAGCGTGAAGACACCGGAGGTGGCGCCGTGAAACCGGATGCGGACGATCTGACGCCTGCAACGATGACGCCGGCCGAGGCCATGGCGGCCCTGACATCGCAGCACTTGCTCGCGACCGCCCCGGATGTGCGCCTCAACACCGCACTGTATCGGTTCTGGCGATCGCTCCTGGCGCCGCTGTACATCGTGACCGCAGCGATCGCGGCCGCCCATGTCACACACCGGCGCGTGCTCAATCCGCCGGTGGCTCCGAACCGTCGCAAAGGGCTGCTGCTGCGCTATCAGAGGCGCAAGGAACGGGAAAGAACCAGCGCCTGAGCCGTCCATACCCATGATCAAGCCCCGCCCTGTGCGGGGTTTTTCGTGGTGCGTGTCGAATGGTTTCATCGTGCAGTTCTCCGCGCGCGCGCGGGAAAATGGCGGCATGGCCTTTGACGACACGCGACCGATCAATTCAATCCGGTGCAACATCCGGATGGTTTCTCAAGCCGGGCTCAGGCTGCTCGGTGGCGACTGTCGCGACCCGGGATGCGGGCCGCGCGCCAACACGGGCGTTGTACGTGAAGATCTGCGCTGCTTCGAACTGTACCTCAGCGCGACGGCGCAGACCCCACTCGAACAACACGAGTTCGACGCTTTGGTCAGCCTGCTGTTCGATGTCGGAATCCTGGCGTTCGAGCGGTCGCCACTGCGCGCCTTGGTCAACGCCGGCGACAAGCTCGCTGCGGCGGATGCGCTACACCATTGGCCAACGCCGGAAGACGACGCGGCCCGCATCGCGAGACGGCGGGACGAGGCGGAGTGGTTCTTGTACGGCGCGCTGGCGGTGTCCAGTGAGTGACCTGGTCGATCGAGCCTCGCGCCGCGAGACGGAGATGATCCAGGATCTGTTCGCCGATCAGCAGCGGCGCGCTGGGCTGTCAGGCAAGAAGGCCAGCGACTCGGCGACGGATTGCCGCGAATGCGGGGATCCGATCCCCGATGATCGCAGGGCCGCTTACCCCGGTACCGATCTGTGCGTGGAGTGCAAACGCCTGCTGGAACGAAAGGAGCGCATAAGGAATGTTCGGTATTGACTATCAGACGATCCGCTTCTGGATCGACATGATGACGCTGCTGTGGGCGCTCATGGTCTCTGGCTTCGTCTTTTGGGATCGGCGGAACAAGGTCACTCAGGACGCGATCAAGTCTCTGCGCGTCGAGGTGGCGAAAGAGATCGCGGACGTGAAGATGAACTTGGACGCGCGACGGGCCATCGTGGACGAAACACTGCAGACGCTCCGGGTGCGACTCTCCGAGACGACGACGAGGGCGGACCTGGCGCCGGTCTACTCGGCCATCTCCGAAGTGTCCGAAGTGGCCACCGAGCTGCGCGGCACGGTCGCGGCGATTTCGCAGACGCTGCACATGATCAACCAGCACCTTCTGGACAAGTGAGCAGAGCGATGGGGTTTTCTGAGCGAGTGGTCGAGTGGGCGCGGCTGCAGGTTCTTCGCAGCCTTGAGAAGGCGCCCGATTACACGTCTGCCGACGTCATCCTGCACACTGCTCTGCGGGATGAGGGCGTACCGATTCAGGGGCTGTCCGCGCTGCGCCTCGAGCTCGCGTGGCTGAATTCGCAGGGGCTGGTGGTGACCCAGCAATCCGGTGGCTCGCGCGGCGTGACTCTGGCGACTCTCACCGACCGCGGGCTCGATGTGGCACAGGGCATGACGGTGCCCGGTGTCGCTCGGCCGCGGCCGGGGAGCTGAGATGCCGGCGCGCTCTGCGGTCGGGCAACTGCCTGACGAGATTCGCGACGAGCTCAACCGCCGCCTGGTGGAGAACCGGTTTGGCAGCTACGCCATCCTGGCAGACTGGCTGCGCGGGCTTGGATACCAGATCAGCAAGAGCGCGCTGCATCGCCACGGATCGGCGCTGGAAGCCGATTTCGACCAGGCGCTGGCCGATGTTCGGCGAACGCGCGCGCTCGCTAAGGCGTGCAAGGATGATGGCGACGAGGGCGACGTGCTGTCGGCCACCAGCTCTATTTTGCAGGAGCAACTACTGCGCATATCGATAGCGCTGCGCCAGGCGGACACGGACCCGCAAGAGGCGGCGCGGTCAATCTCGGTAGTGGCTCGGGCGCACGCAGACGTTGGGCGCATGCAGGTGACCCTGCAGAAGTGGCAGGAGTCCATGCGCGAAAAGGCCGCCGTGGCGGCAGACGCGGTAGAGAAGGTGGCGCGGCACGGTGGCCTGACGGCTGATTCAGTCGACCTGATCCGCCGCGAGATTCTGGGCATCACGAGCTGATGACGCGCATCCGTAGCGGTAGCCTGCCGCCGCCGGATGGCGATCGCCCGCCGGCGGTACTGCTGCGGTATCAGCAGCGCTGGGTGGCCGATACGTCTCCGGTCGCCATCTGGGAGAAGTCGCGACGGATCGGGGCGAGCTGGTGCGATGCGTCCGATTCCGTGTTGGTTGCGGCTCCTGCATACGGGGCGATGGACGCGCTCTACATCGGCTACAGCGAGGACATGACCCGCGAATACATCGACGACGCCGCGATGTGGTCGAAGTCGTATTCCCATGCGATGTCGTGGGTTGGCGAGACGCTGTACGAGGATGACGGCGACAGCATCAAGGCGTTCCGCATCGACTTTGCGAGCGGCAAGAAGCTTCTCGCGCTGTCGAGCCGCCCGCGCTCGATCCGAGGCAAGCAGGGCCGGGTGACGATCGACGAGGCCGCATTCCACGATGATCTGCCCGGGCTGATGAAGGCGGCTCTGGCGATGCTGATCTGGGGCGGCCGGGTGCGGCTGATCTCATCGCACAACGGGACCAACAACGCGTTCAACGAGCTGGTGGAGAACGTGCGGGCCGGGCGCCTGAACTATTCACTCCACCGTACGACCTTTCGAGACGCAGTAGAGCAAGGGCTGTATCAGCGCGTCGCGCTGATACAGGGCGCCCGTCTGGTCGACAAGACAGAGGAGGAGTGGGTCGCAAAGATCTACGCGATGTACGGCGAGACGGCGGCCGAAGAATTGGACGTGATCCCGAGCGATGGCGGCGGGGTGTACCTGCCGATGGCCTTGATCGAGTCGCGGATGAGCCGGGAAACTCCAGTGATCCGCAAGCGCTGGGATGCTGCATTCCAGCTGCTGCCGGAACCGCAGCGCCGTCTGGAAGTGGCGGCCTGGCTCCGGGAGGAGGTGCTGCCGATCCTCGAACTGCTCGACAAGGAGCGCGTGCACGGATTCGGGTTGGATTTCGCCCGCGTCGGCGACCTGACGGTGATGCCGGTGCTGGAGGAAGGGGGCGACCTGGTGCAGCGATGCAAGGTGTCGATCGAGCTCGGCAATTGCCCTTTCAAGCAGCAGGAGCAGGTGCTCGAGTTCGTCGTCGATCGGCTGCCGAACTTTCGCTTTGGCGCGCTCGATGCGAGCGGCAACGGCGCGGCGCTGGCGGAATTTGCGTCGGACACCTACGGAGCAAGCCGGATCGCGCAGGTGAAGCTGTCCGAGGCGTTCTACTTGGCTGAGATGCCGCGCTTCAAGGCCGCTTTCGAGGATGGCACCATTGACGCCCTACCGCGCGACGAGGAGTGCCGCGACGATCTGCGGGCGATCAGGCGGATCAACGGGGTGCCGAAGCTGCCGAGCTTGGCGACGCAGCGTGCCGGTGGCGGGGAAGGCGCGGCAAAACACCAGCGACACGGGGATTTTGCGATCGGTCTGTTCCTGGCGAACTATGCTCTGCGCCAGGAGGGCATGCCGGGGCGTTGCGATGGCTTCGAGTCGGTACCGCGGCGCACGATTGGCAATGCCGGCGGCCGGCACAGCGCGGACGATGACGACAGCGGAGATGAAGCAGGGATGCGATCCAGGCACATGCTATGAGCACCATTGTGGACCAGTTCGGCAGGCCAATCGACCGCAGCATGCTGCATGAGCCGCAAACGGCGGCGATTCGCGCGCTCGAGAACCAGTACCTGACGCCGATGCTGGACGGCCTCTCGCCTGCTCGGCTGGCCGCGACTTTGCGGGCTGCTGACTCCGGCGATCTGATCGGGCAGCATCGCCTGTTCGCGGATATGGAAGAGCGCGATCCACACTTGTGCGCGGAGATGGGCAAGCGGAAGCTGGCGCTGCTCAATCTCGACTGGGACATCGTTCCGCCACGGAACGCAACGGACGCGGAAAAGGCGTCCGCGGAATGGGTCAAGGAGGTGATCGGCGACGGCGTCGACGATTTCGAGGACCTGGTTCTAGCGTGCATGGACGGCGTTGGTCACGGATTTGCCGGCGTTGAGCTGGCGTGGCGGCAGGATGGACGAGAGTGGTTGCCGGAGTTCTTTCCGCGGCCACAGGAGTGGTTCCAACTCACGCAGGATCGCACGGCGCTTCGGCTGCGGGACGGCAGCGCGGATGGAGCGGCTCTGGCGCAGTTCGGCTGGATCCTTCACGAGCACGGCAAAGCGAAGACGGGGTACATCGCGCGGATGGGCATTTACCGCGTTTTGGCGTGGCCGTTCTTGTACAAGGCGTACGGGATCGGGGATTTTGCGGAGTTTCTCGAGTCGTACGGCCTGCCCATCATCGTCGGCAAGTACGCCAAGGGGGCGACCGCAGCAGAGAAGGCCAGCCTGCTGCGGTCGGTGACTGCTCTGGGGCACGATGCGCGCGCAATCATGCCGGCCGACATGATTCTGGAGGTGCAGAAGATCACCGGCGGCGCCACCGGAGGCGGCTCACATCTGGACATGGTGAGCTGGGCAGACCGGGCGCAGAGCAAGTGCATCCTGGGTGGCACCCTGACCAGCCAGGCGGACGGCAAGACGAGCACGAACGCGCTCGGCAATGTCCACCAAGAGGTGCGGCACGACATTCTGGAGGCTGATGCGCGGCAGATCGCTGGCACGCTGACTCGGCATCTGGTGTATCCGCTGGTGGCGCTGAACCGCGGCCGACTCGACAGCCTGCGGCGCTGCCCGCGCCTGGAGTTCGACACAGGGGTTCCGGAGGACTTGGTGGCCTACGCGGATGCGCTTCCAAAGCTCGCCGGGTTGTTCAGTATTCCTGCCTCCTGGGTTCGCGATCGGCTGCATATTCCCGAAGCTGCTGACGGAGAGGAAGTGCTCGGCGTTCAGCCTCCTGGCGGCGTTGATGGGGACGATGGCAAGCAAGTGCCAGCCTTGCCGACTGTTGATGCGCCGAGCGCTGAGGAGCTGGCGGCGCTGGCCGCCACAACGGGCGGCGCTGTCGGCACGAAGGAAGACTCTTTGCGCCGCGCACAAGGCGCTGTTGAAGATGGGATGACCGCGGAAATTGACTGGCAGCATGTCACGACACCACTCTTCAAACCGATTCTCGATGCTCTGAAAGAGGGCCTGGATCCGGAAGAGATTCTGGCTCGCATGGGCGAGTGGTTTCCGATGATGAACGACGACCAGCTGGTTGAGGCGTTGTCTCGGGCGATTTTCGTGGCGGATTGCTGGGGGCGCCTGTCGGCCGGCGCGAATGATTGACCGGGTATGTCGATCGACCTTTCTGCGCTAGTCAATCTGCCGCCAGATGAGGCCATCGCGGCCTTCAAGTCGAAGGGTTTCGCCATTTCCTGGAACTGGCACGACACCTGGAAAGAGGCCAATGCCGCGGCGTTCACCGTGGCTAAGCTCGTTCGCATGGACGTCCTGGGTGATATTCACACAGCGGTCGGCGCAGTGCTCGAAAGCGGCGAGACGCAGCGTTGGTTCGACCAGCGCTTGACGGGTCTTCTGCAGCAGAAGGGCTGGTGGGGACGAAAGATCGTCGTCGGCTCAGACGGACAGGCAGAGGTCGTACAGGAGGGCAGTCCGCGCCGTCTGCAGACGATCTTCCGGACCAACGTGCAGACGGCGTATGCGGCTGGGCGATGGCAGCGCTTCGTCGACAATGCGGGTTCGCGGCCATACCTCCAGTACGTGGCAGTGCTGGACGGGCGCACCAGGCCGGCTCACGCACGCCTAAACGGGAAGATCTTCCCGATCGATAGTCCGGTCTGGTCTGTGATCGGTCCGCCAAACGGATTCAATTGCCGCTGCGCCGTTCGCGCACTGTCCGCGCGAGACCTGGAGCGCCGTGGTCTGCGGGTCGAAACAGAAGCGCGGATCATTGAGCGGGAAGTCCCGCTGCGCAGCCTCGTCGATCGTCGCACCGGTGAAGTCGACCCACAGAAGCTGGTGCAGCGTGGCGTGTCGGTCCGAGATCCGGCCCGTCCTGGAAAGCGGACGGTGCTCTGGGCTGATGTGGGCTGGGACTACAATCCTGGCGCTGCCGGAGCTGCTCGGATTGCCGACCGGGTCGAACGCAAGCGGCTGAATCTGCCGAAAGAGCTGGCTCAAGCCGTCTCGATCGACGCCCGCAGACCAGCGCCACAGGTAGCTGATAAGGCGCTGGCGTACTGGGACAGCACGACGCGCGCGGGCCGCTGGCACGACGCATCGTTCGCCAACGCACCGGATTGGTTGAAGAAGCAAATTGCCTCCGTCGGTGACCCGAGAGACCTGAAACAGACCCCTGGAATGGCCGCCAGCTGCAGCTGGCGGCAGCATATCGAAATGGGATCGAGGCGCTTGGATGACCCGCGCGCCCAGGTTACCTGGAGGCACGAATACGGGCACCATTTGGACGGCAACATGCATCCGACTCTGGTGTACGCAAGCTCCGACCGTGTGTTTTCTGAGGCGCTGCAGGCTGATGCGAGACGGCTGGTGGCTCATTCCGGCAGCGGCGTTTCGAGCCCAGCCGTTACGGCACGTCAGGCGTTCCTTGCGGATCAGTACCGCGTGGCGGCAGAAGATGTCGCGCGTTCTGGAGACTGGGAAACGTGGATCGCTGAGCGCTTCAAACGTCACGGCATCGATTACCGCACAGAGGTGATGCCAGCGCTTCGCCAGCACACTGTTTTCGCCAGTACCCTGCAAGGCATTGACCTCGCGCAACGCTTGGCCCGGATCGCCACCGCTTGGGATCTTCAAGACGCCCAGGGGTTGATGGATGCTCTACTCGGCAAGGGAAATCTGCGTGAGGTCAGCGCCTGCGGGTCAAAGGGTGTTTGCGGCGCACTATCCGATCTGATCGGCAGCGTGACGCTCAACAGAGTGGCCGGGCGTGAGCTGTCTCTCTGGGGACACAGTTCAGCGTACTACGCCAGGCACGAATCTCTGGCCGGAACCGAGGCATGGGCGAATCTGACTTGCTTGCACGGCGAGGGAGGGGTATTTTGGCGAAAGGTGTTGGAGCGATTCACGCCCGATACGAATCGGGTCTTCCTTGAGGTGATGACTGATGTCTGAGGTAACAACCGGCGACAGTTTGCGCAGCGAACGGCTCGCGGAGTATGTGGCGCGGTTCAGCAGCGCGCCGCCGCTGCTTTACATGCAGCATCTGAGCGACGAAGAGTTCGCTGACCGCATCAGCGCCGCCATCGACTCTGGCGCAGCGATCTCCGACGAAGAGTTCGATGGCGAAGCAAGCGAGCAAACGACGGTCTACTGACCGCAGAAGATCGTGATCACCGTCAAGGTGACCGGCGATGGCGGCAGGACTGCCCTGGCCGGTCTTTCAGCCCGGATTAACCACCCCGCTCCCGTCATGATCAAGATCGCCGGGCTGCTCAACGATCGTGTCGAAGAGAACTTCGCCAACTCGGAAGGTCCTCTCGGCAAGTGGCCTGATCTCAAGCGGATGCGCAAGACGCGCGGGGCGAACCCACAGATTCTGGTTGATACGAGTCGCCTGAAGAACAGCATCACGACTCGCCACGGCGACAACACGGCGGAAGTCGGAACTAATGTCGTCTATGCTGCTATTAATCAGTTTGGCGGCGAGATCGACATGCCAGCGAGAAGCCAGCAGGCTTATTTCAGACAGGACAGGACCGGCTCCGTTGGCCGCCTGTTCGTCCGCAAAGCTGCCTCAAATTTTGCGCAGTGGTACTCTCGAGGCGCCCACATAATCAACATCCCTCCGCGCCCATTCTTGCCTTTTGCCGCCGGCAAGCTACAGGACGGTGTAGAGGCAGACATCCTCCACGAGCTCGCCGGGTTCCTTCTCGACAAGTCAGTTTGACCTCCTGCTCACGTTCCACAACGCGCAAGTCTTTTGCAATCCCTATCCCCCTACACCCCGCCACTTCCCGCCACTTCCCTCATTTATCGCGCTTCAGCCGCCTGATTTATCGCGCACGTCCTCAGCCGCCGGCGCCCGCTCCCTCGACCAGCTGCCGCCACAACTCAGGAACATCGACTTCATGACATTTCGCTGACAGTATCCTCAGCTCTCCCCGGGCTGCAGCAGACCACCGATGGTGCCGCGCGTCGCGGTCGGGTCGGCGGCCGCGAAGGCTGGCTGCCAGTCCACGCCACTGCCGCCTTCGGCGACCGAGACGATCGGCGAAGTGGCAGCCTGGCCAGCGTTGAAGGCGTCGAAGCTGCCGTTGTTGAAGCCCTGGTTCGGTGGCGCGAAGCTGATGCTGTTGGCGGGTGCAAGATTCTCGACTTTCACGGTCAGGTTGATCTGCGCGGCGCCGGCCGTCGCGCACAGGGCGAGCGAGGCGACGCCGGCTGTGAGGCGAGCCATGGTGCGAAAAATATGGTACATGAGGTTCTCCTGTCGGGATGCTTCGTTCGGCAAGCGAGCCCGCCAGACAGACTCGCCGGGCTGATCATGGGCAGCCCGCATCCCGCAGTCCTCATCGAAAGATCACGGCGCCGTGAACCCCGCCCTGATTCCAGATTCCGGTGACAGTATGGGAAATTCGGAACGCCGCTGAGTTGCAGAGCGGCATACGATCCGGCGCGAGTGCGACAGGGCTGGGAGCGCCTGCTCACCACCAACTGCGGTGACGGCATCTTGTTACGGACCGAGTCCCTCGGAGAATGCCCGCGCAGAAAGCGGGCGAACTCGCGTCGCCGGCAGGGTCAGCAAACTCGCACCGACAGCCGGCAGCCTTGCCTGCTCGCCGCCTGTGCCTGCCACTGCTGGCGATAGGCGCCGGCATGCGCTTCGATCCATGCCAGGGCACGGAAATCGCGCTGCTCGCAGGGGAAGCACTGCAGATATGCCTCGATCACGGCCAGTTGCGTCTGCAGGAACTCCGTCTCCGGCGATGGCGCATCCGAAAAACTGTCTGCAGGATGGGGAAGAAACCAGTTGTCCTGGTCATCGGGCATATCCATGCTCTACTCCCATCAAGGCGAGTGGCCGTTGCAGCGGCAGCCCGCAACACGCACTGGCAACTGCCGTCTGAAGACGGTTCGTGAATGGACGATCGTTCCGGCGGGCACGAACTCGCCGGAAAAATGGTTACAAAAAGATTTAACTGCACCGCCTAACTTACTGTAGCGTTTGGTTATTGTCGCACCGCTCGGCGGCCGCTTGTCAATAGAAATGGGCCGCTCGACGCGGTCTTTCGTCGTCAACGATGCAAATTCGCGACACGCGCCAGGCGCCACCCGCCACTCGAACTCGCGCTCATGAACTGTCGGCACACCCCTGACCATCAAGCCCATGCGCGTTGCCCCGACCGCCGACCCTTCTGCCGCGCATCGGAGACGGGCGACACGCGAGTCGCGCGCGACCTTCCTCTGCCGGCTCAGGCGCTGGCGAGCAGGAACGGCGCTGGATCGATGCGGCATTGCCGTCCGGCGAGGCAGTCTGCCAGCAGTTCGGCGCTGCCCGCAGCCAGCGTCAGGCCGAGGGTGCCGTGGCCGATGTTCACATACAGGTTGTCATGGCCGACGCGGTCGATCAGCGGTCGCCCGGAAGGGGTCGCCGGCCGCAGACCTGCCCACGGTGTCGCCTGTTCGTAGTCGCCCGCCTGCGGAAAGACCTCGCGCCCCTGGCGAATGAGCGTCGCCAACCGGCGCGGCGGGATGTCGGTCCGCTCGTTTCCCATGTCGACCATTCCGGCCACCCGCAAGCGGTCACCAAGGCGGGCGAAGACGATCTTGTTCCGGCTGTCGGTGATCGACAGCGTGGGCGCCATACCACGCGCGCAGTCGAGGGTCAGCGAGTAGCCCTTGAGGCCAAGCAGCGGCACCCGCAGCCCCATGCCGGCGAGCAGATCGCGGCTCTCGATGCCGCCGGTGAGAACGAAGTGGTCGGCAACGATCTCCGAATCCGGCAGCAGCAGTGCGGCGATGCGCCTTCCGGCAAGTCGCCGGCCCCGTACCGGTGCCCCGTAACGGATTTCGCCGCCGCCGTTGGCGATCAGGGCCGCCAGGTGCACGCACAGCGCGTGGCTGTCGATGACGTCCTCGGATGGTGTGTGAATGCCGCCGGCGAGCCGCTCCTCCAGCCCCGCCAGCGCCGGCTCGACGGCAACACATGCGGCTGCGTCCAGGGCGAACTGCTCGCAGCCGAACTGAGCCTGGAAGCTGAGTTGCCTCTGCGCGGCGCGAAGGGCGCCGGCATCGCGATAGAGGACGAGTTTGCCGTTCTGCCGATAGTGCAGCGCCGGTGCGGGCGACTCAAGCAGCAGTGCGTGCAGGCAGCGGCGCGACAGGAAGCCCAGTGCCAGCAATTCGCGCGCCGTCTGCCGCGCGCGCGCAGTCGTGCAGTGGGCCGCGAAGCGGCAGCACCAGTGCCAGAAACGGGGCGACAGCGACGGCCGGAAGCAGAGCGGTGCGCGGGCGTCGAGCAAGTAGCCGGGAAAGCGGCCGAGGGCTGCCGGTTCGGCAAGCGGCGCGACGTAGCTGTACGACAACTGTGCGCCGTTGGCGAAACTCGTCGCCAGGCCGGGACCGCTGCGGCTCTCGAGCAGCGTCACGCGATAGCCCTCGCGCAAGAGGCGCCAGGCGGAAAACAGCCCGACGATGCCAGCGCCGACGATACAGACGTGCCGGCTCATCGGCCCGCCATCACCACACCACCGCCCTGCCCGGCTTCGCCGCAAAGCGCACGCCAGATCGCATGCGGTCCGGTCGGCGCCGCAGCGCCACCGGCAGCGGGAAGCCGTGGGCAACGCCGCAGAACCGGGTTTTCATGACCATTGTCCTTGCTGATGGCGAAACGCAAACATGCGGGCGCCGACACCGCGAAGGGTCATCGACGGGCTCTCGCCCGCAGCAAGTGCCAGGAACGACGGATGGCGAAGACGAGCCGGCTGCGGCAGCAAGAAAGCTCCTGCTCATCGTGATCTTCCTCCAAGTGAAAGGCACGGCGACCTTCGCTCCTTGCCCAATCGCGGACCGCACGCTGCCCCGGATCGTGCCCTCGTGCGGGATGTCCCGAACAACTTGATGCTACTCCAAGCGACGGCCAGGCCGACCGCACCATGGCAAGAACATGAGCCTTGGGCTGGCGCCGCTCCGGGCTGCCGGCAGACTCCGGCGCCGCACAGACACGCTGACCGCAAAAACGGGCAGAAACCGGACAACCTGCGCGCCAGACCTTGCCCAGAAAGCTTTCGCGAACGACAATGGCGGGCCGCACGGCAATCCCGCTGGCGTGCCTGCCGTTGCCTGCAGCGCCCAACCTCGAAGACGATGAAGACATTCCCGAGCCTCGCCCGCCTGCTCCTGCTCCTCAACCTCTTGCTCGCCGCCTGCTCGGGGCCGCCGGGCTTCAAGTCGACCGACATCTCCGGCGTCGACTGGGGCAAGGAACTGACGCTCACCGATCACCAGGGGCAGCCGCGCCGGCTGGCCGATTTCAAGGGCAAGGCGGTGATCGTCTTCTTCGGGTACACGCAATGTCCGGACGTCTGCCCGACGACGCTGCTTTCCATGCGCGAGGTGATCGACCGCCTCGGCAGCGACGGTGGACGCGTGCAGGTTCTCTTTGTCACGCTCGACCCGGCGCGTGACACGCAGCAGTTGCTCGCCGAATACGTGACCGCATTCAACCCGGGTTTCATCGGCCTGCGCGGCGACGAGGCGGCGACCGCCGCCGCGGCCAGGGAGTTCAAGGTTTTCCATGCCAGGCAGCCGGGCAGTACCCCTGACAGCTACAGTATCGATCACTCGACCGGCAGTTACGCTTTCGATCCGCAGGGCCGTCTGCGGCTGCTCGTCCGCCACGGAGAGGCGCCAGAGAATGTCGCCGCCGACCTGCGGCTGCTGCTCGCCGGCAAGTGATCATCCTGGAGTCCTGACATGAAACGCCTCTTGCTGCTGCTCGCCTTTCTCGCCCTGCCGGTTGCCGCTGCGCCAAGCCCCGACCAGGTCAATCTCGATCTCGGCACGCCACCGGTGGTGATCGTCAAACACAGCCTGGCGCAGCGCGCCTCGCGCCTCGTCCGCTTCTACGACGCCGGCATCATCGGTCTCGGTGCCGACGGCATGGTGAAGCTGCGCGATCCGAGCCGGCTCAACCTGGCGCAACGTCAGATCGCCGAGAAGCTGATCGACAACGAGAATCCCGACCGCAATTCGCTGATCTACGCACTCGCCGAGGGGCATGGCGGACAGGGCTGGGAGCCGGCGGTGCGCGCCGCGCAGATCCAGCGCTGGAAGGCGCAATGGCACGCCGGCTGGTGGATCGAGGACGCGCAGGGCAAGTGGTCGATCAAGCCCTGAGCTGGGCGCGACTGCCATCACCAGCCGCCATGGCCGAGCCCGCTGGCCGGCCGCTGGCGGCTGCGGCATCTTGCCGCAGAATGGTACGCAAGTACCGGTTTATAATTGATTTCCCTGCAAGAGAACGGAGGCTGGCTTGAACAAGAGGCAAATGATTTCCGCGTCGCTGCTGCTTTTCGGCTTTGGCTCGGCCGCGGCGCTTGCCGCTGATGTCGAGGTGCGCAACGCCTGGGTGCGTGGTACCGTCGCCGGCCAGCAGGCCACCGGCGCCTTCATGGAGATCAGCAGCAAGTCCGGCGCGACGCTGGTCGGCGCCAGCAGTCCGGCCGCCTCGGTCACCGAGATCCACGAAATGAAGATGGACGGCCAGGTGATGCGGATGCGCGCCGTTCCTCGCCTCGAACTGCCGGCTGGGAAGACGGTCCAGCTCGGCCCGAGCGGCTACCACGTGATGCTGATCCGACTCAAGCAGCCGCTGCTCAAGGGCGAATCGGTGCCGCTGGCGCTGCAGATAGAGGGCAAGGACCGCAAGGTCGAGACGATCGAGGTCAAGGCCGAGGTGCGCGACCTCACCGCTGCCGCTCCGCCGACTGGCGAACACAAGCACTGAGGGCCAGCCGCTCAGAGCACGTAGAGCAGGATGGCGACGTACTGGGCGGCGCTACCGGCGAGTACGAACAGGTGCCAGATGCCGTGTGCGTGCCGCAGCCGCGAGTCGAGCGCATAGAAGATGATTCCCACCGTATAGGCGACACCGCCGGCTGCCAGCCAGACGAAGCCGGCGGTGCCGAGCGCCCGCAGCAGTGGCAGCAGCGCCGCCAGCACCGCCCAGCCCATGACGACGTAGATCACCACCGACAGCACGCGCGCCTCGCTCTTCAGCCAGAATTCCTGCACCGAGCCGACGATCGCGAGACCCCAGACGACGGCGAACAGCGACCAGCCCCAGGGACCACGCAGCGTGACGAGGCAGAAGGGCGTGTAGCTGCCGGCGATCAGCAGGTAGATGCTCTGATGATCGAGCTTCTGGAAGACATCCTTGGCACGGCCCCGGAAGCTGTGGTAGAGCGTCGAGAAGCTGTAGAGAAGGACGAGCGTTGCGCCATAGATCGAGACGCTGACGATCTTCCACGGGTCACCGGTCCGTGCCGCAAGCACGATCAGGACGATCCCTCCGACCAGCGCCAGCACTGCCCCGACCAGATGCGTCCAAGCGTTGAGTCTCTCACCATGATACATGCGAAAAACCTCCCACCCGGACCTGCGAATGCCCCGGTCAGCCGGTTGGACAACGATCCGGGGCATTGTCCTGGATTGCGGGTCGGCTGGTCAATCACCGTCGATTCGGGGACAGTATACTGAACTCCTCGACCGGGCGTCCGGACAGGCCAAACTCGCCATCGAGCCCACCGCCACCGCATTCGCCACCCAACAACATGAAACCGATTAAGTATACTGTCACCGAATTGGAGCTGAGCGGGATTGTCGCGGTGCGGGCGCTGGAGACGGCCGACAGTTCGCACACGCTGTGGTCGGACGCCGACCGCGCCTGGGCCAGCCGGGCGGCGGCCGAGGCCGTCGGCGACG
>ERZ761609.855-NODE-855-length-31482-cov-38.205110_pt1 | contig 31482 bp, 23 predicted proteins | sample MGYA00511163_ERZ761609 | MGnify/ENA primary metagenome ERZ761609 (study PRJEB28899, sample SAMN02445070) | bioreactor sludge metagenome | biome: EBPR sludge | place: Australia: Brisbane, Thorneside Wastewater Treatment Plant | collected 2011-12-16 ...
ACGAGATTGGTCAGTGACTGGAGTTCAGACGTGTGCTCTTCCGATCTGGGGAAGCAGGTGGGGAGGCAGGTGGGGAAGCAGGTGGGGAGGCAGGTGTGGAAGCAGGTGAGCTGAGTGGAAGGTTACTGTGTAAGCTTCAGATCGTTCTGAAGACTCAGAAACTTTTCAGGTGTTGTGAGAACACTGAACTCAGCTTCAAACGTTTCTTTACGCCGGGGATCCTGTTCGAACGCCTGCTCCAGATATGGTACTGCAAGATCAAGCTGGTCGAGGGCGACGAGTGCCTTAGCCGATGCCCAATAAGCGCTGACGGACTCGGGATCAATCTTGATGACTTCGGTAAATGCCTTAAGAGCTTCAAACGGTTCACCTGCTTCGAGATACGTCGATCCAAGGTCAAACCAGCACTCCAAGTCAACTTCCTGAAGTTCAACAACCTTACGATAGCATTCGATGCTGTCTGCGAGATTCCCTGAATTGTACAGCGCATCACCCTTTGCATACCAAAGATCGGCATGACCTGGATCAAGGCTTAGTGCTGACTCGTAATCAGCAAGTGCAGCTTCGTATTGTTCAAGAGCATCATAACACGTGCCGCGTCCATACAGTGATGGCACGTGTTCGGCGTCAATCGTCAGAACCTTGGAGAACATGGCAATTGCCTCGGCAAACGATCCGCGTTCTTCAAGTGACGTTGCGAGATTATGCACCACCTGGAGATCCAAAGGATCGTGACGATGGGCTTGCTCATAGGCCTCAATTGACGCATCGAGTTTACCACAGGCCGCCATGGCATTACCCATGTTGTACCATGCGTTGACGAAGTCAGGTTTGATCGCGACAGCAAACTCGTACGCCTCTACGGCAGCGCGGTGAGCACCCTTACGTCCTTGAATCACGCCCTTGTTAAACCAGGCATTTGCATCAAATGGATCTGAGTCAACGAGCCGCTCATACGTCATTAAAGCGTCGTCGAACTTTTCCTGATGTTCCTGGCAGAACGCGATCTCAAATAGAGCATCGCGTTGATAGGTCTCCAAACGCGACAGATACGTGAAAATGCGAACGGCTTCATCAAAGCGTTCACGTTTCTCAAGTATCATCGCCTTCGTAAAGAGGGCATCAGGATTTTCAGGATCCGTACGGAGAGCACGCTCAATGTAGAACGTTGCTTCATCGAGGCGACCAAGCTGTTCGAGCGCAATTCCGGAGTTAACGACAATCTCGACGTCTACGGGGTCGAGCTCTGCGGCACCGATATACGCCGTTAGGGCTTCGTCCCATCTGCCGAGGGAACCAAGGGCGATACCTTCCTTGTGCCATGCATCTGCTGAATACGGCGCTACTTCGCGCCACATTCGTGCAAACGTGAGCGCATCCTCGAACTTCTGTGTGTCGAGGCAATAATGGACGATGGTTTCCAGTGCTTCCGCGGTCGGGCGGCCCTGTTGCCAATTCCCGCTGCGATAGGATTCACGGAAGCGTCGGAGCGTCTCATCCAGTTCCTGACGATTAGGTTCGTCAGCATCATCATCATACTCGAACTCTAGCATGGTCTGCTCCGAAAATTGGTGAAGCGCCTGTGCTCCGACGACACAATGATACCGAATTTCGCGACTACGTCCCGACGATGTCGAAAACGAGGAACTTCAGATACTGTGTTTCGGGCATGGCCAACAGGATCGGATGGTCCGGTGCCTGCTCACCGCGGTGCAATAGACGCAGTCGGCGCTTCAATCGTGCAGCTTCGCGATAGAGAATGTCGAGGAGCATCGATTCCGAAACAAGCTGTGTACAGCTTGAAGACACAAGGATTCCTCCGGGAGCGAGTAACTTCATCGCCGTGCGGTTGAGTTCGGAATAACCAGCAATTGCTCCCTTGATTGCAGTACGAGATTTCGCAAAGGATGGTGGGTCAAGAACTACTATGTCCCAGGTTTCACCAGCATCAACTCGTTGACGGAGATCGTCAAAGACGTTTGCCTTGACAAATCGGGCATTCGTGAGCTCATTTCGTTCGGCATTTGCCATTGCAGCATCAACTGCTGCCTGAGATGAGTCAATACCAATAGCCTCGGCTGCGCCTTGTTGAGCGGCGTTGAGAGCAAAGCCACCAACGTTGCAGAAACAGTCGAGGACTCGTTTGCCGGGAGACAACGCCCCAACAACGCGGCGATTGACCTTCTGGTCCAGAAAGTATCCCGTCTTTTGTCCCGTAGTGATATCAACACGAATCTTGATACCGTTCTCAATGATGTCAACGAACTCCGGAACGTCGCCCCATATGCCCCCTTCCCGTAACTCCAAACCTTCCTTCTTACGCGTCTGCATCGTATTCTTTTCCACGATGGCCTTGAGGTTTGGGAACACGGTTCGAAGCGCATTGACGATGTCGTCACGATGTCGGTCCATACCCGCAGCCAGCATTTGGACAACGGCAACATCCGCATACAGGTCGATAATCAAGCCGCTGAGTAGATCTGATTCTCCATGGATAAGTCGAAATGCCGATTCGCCCGGCAGGACTCGCGCACGGAGTGTGAGGGCAGCCGTAAATCGTTCGACAAAGAATGCTGTGTCGACCCGCTCAACATCACCACCTAGCAGGCGGACGGCAATCTTTGAGAGCGGGTTGTAAAATCCGGTGCCAACGACGTATCCGTCGCGTGTAACAACACGGGCAAGTGTGCCGGGCTCAGCATCAGGAATCTTCGACAGTTCATCGCGGAATACCCAGAGATGACCTTCAAGCAAACGGCGTTCTTCACGGGGACGAAGGAGGAGTTCGAGCATGAGGCAAAGCTACGGGCAATTTCGTGGTAACTTCCCGTAGTTATTGTGGTTGTTGAGGTCATGATGGGGATTCGTCTACTTGTCGTCATAAGCTTGCTGTTCGTCTGCAGTTCTCTGAGTCATGCTCAGAAGGAAGCGGAGAACTGGTACTTCGGAAACTTTGCCGGGCTAAAGTTTTCGCAAGCCGATCCAGTACCATTACTCGATGGTATAATGCAGACAGACGAGGGCTGCACGACGGTTTCGGATACTGCAGGAAACCTGATCTTCTACACGGATGGTGTTCGCGTCTTTAACCGCCAACATCGAATGATGCCAAGTGCCAGGAATCTCGCCGGAAATCCATCGTCAACTCAGTCATCAATCGTTGTTCAGTGGCCAACGCGCAGTGATCGCTTTCTGATTTTTACAGCAGACGCAAACGAAAACAACTATCGATTAGGGATTAACTATACCGAAATCGATATGCGCGCGGATGGGGGTATGGGTGACGTTGCAGTGCTCAATACACCTCTTGTTGCACCGGCCACAGAAAAACTTACAGCCGTGCGACACGCAAATGGTGAGGACATTTGGATCATCGGTCATGCCATGGAGTCTGATGAGTTCCTGATTTTTCTTGTGACACGAAATGGTGTGCAAACAACACCTCGTCGACAAGCGATTGGGCCGAGAATTGGTTTTGGTGATGCAGGCGTCCTTAAGGCCGATCCTCAGGGACGAAAGGTCGCTATGGCTACGAGTGTCCCGCTCGCCGTTACCCTCCTCGATTTTGATCGTTTGACAGGCCAACTGTCGAACCCGATTTCTTTGCCTGTAAATGGTCCATACGGCCTAGAGTTTTCTCCGAACAGCAGATTCCTCTATGCAACATCATTCCTTGTTCGAGAGATATTCCAATTTGATCTTGGTGTTTCCTCAGATCGTATTGCCTCGACGCGTCAGACGGTTGGCACAACAGCCGCTGGTACAACTGGTGCTATACAGATGGCTCCGAACTCCCGGCTATATGTCGCACATTTTAATGAATCCCATATCAGCGAGATTCGATATCCAGATCGTGCTGGCATTGCCTGTGACTATCGTGATTTGTCGGTATCACTAGGTGACCGCACTTCGAGATATGGGCTTCCGAACTTTTATCCTGCTGTCTATAGCAAGGAACCGGAGTTTGAAGTTGTGTCAACGGGATATTGCGCAGGTGATACGATTTGGTTTGAATTGCGACCTCCAGAGTATGTTGAGAATGTTCGGTGGACGTTTGACGATCCTGCGAGCGGAACGGCGAATAGGGCTACAGGCCAACGTGTGTTTCACATCTTCCGTGGTGCAGGTTCCTACACTGTGGAAGCCAAATTTGAAGCCCTTGGTGTAGTTGATCGTAATCGATTACTTTTTCTTGACGTGAAACCACGACCACGAACGAACGCTGGTCAGGATCTCACAACGTGTCCCGGTGAGCCTTTTCGACTTCGTGTTGCGGGCGCATCGCGGTATGAATGGATACCTCAACAATACCTTGATAATCCTGAATCGGCGTCACCACTTGCACGTGTTGATTCAACCACAACATTTGTTGTCAGGGGGTACAATGACTTTGGCTGTTTTGCCGATGACACAGTTGTCGTTCGTGTGTCAGTACCTGCAATCACCGTAACCAGTGACACAACAATTTGTCCTGGTGAATCCGTGAGTCTAACGGCGTCCGGAGCTGATAGTTATACGTGGTCACCGTCAGATGGACTGCTCTCTACTACATCGGCAACAACAGTGGCGTCGCCAGCAACAACGACGCGGTATATGGTAGTTGGCCGAACAACAGGGTGTCTGGATACCTCCTATGTCACGGTTCGAGTTGCTCCTCCCGTTAATGTTGTCGTATCACCCGATGTCGCTTTGTGCGAGGGCGGAACTGCGCGCCTTTCGGCGTCAGGCGGCGTACAATTTGTGTGGCTCCCTACCGACGGTTTGTCCAATCCCACAAGTCCGATAACGGATGTTACTCCTCAACGAACAACACGTTATACGGTGACAGTAACAACGGCAGATGGGTGTAGCGATACGGCAAGTGTACTTGTTTCCGTCGGCACAAGCCTCAACGTTGTAGCACCTCCTGACACAGTGGTCTGTCGAGGTGCAACGCTAAGTTTATCAACAATTCAATCTGGAACAGCTACGTGGCTGGAACGAGCATCGGGTGTATCACTGACGGGATCAACAGTATCGATCACGCCAACAACAACATCGTACTGGATCCTTACGATATCGGATGGACAATGTCGTGGTGTAGACAGCGTGCTTGTAACAGTTGATGAGCCCGCTCAACTGGCATCCCCATCAGACACGACGGTGTGTGAAGGAGTAGCAGTGCAGCTCAGTGTCACCGGCGCGCAGTCCGTACGATGGGAGCCAGCGACGTTTCTCAACGACCCAACGTCGCTAACGCCAGTATGTACACCAAGCACAACAACACAGTATACGATCATCGGTGGTACTGGCTCTTGTCAGGATACCACGACGATGACGGTGACGGTGATTCCGAAGTCGTTTCTTCGAACGGCAGTTGACGATGTGAACGTCGTACCAGGTGCCGAGTTTAAACTTCCGGTTCGTTTGTTAGATGATCCAGCAGGCGCTCTTCCTGCGCGGTACACGGTAAGTTTTGATCGCCGCGTTATCCGCCCGTCGTTTGATACAAACAACGTCATTGAACTCGATACAGCAGATGTCGGTGATCGTCGGTCAATTGACGTAATCGTGTTGCTTGAAGAGTCCGCTAATGAGTTGTTTACGATGAACGTTAAAACGTTCCTTGGAACCGTACTTGAGACTTCCATCGACGTTGTGCCTTCGGTTGATGGATGTACGGATGCAGCGGGCGGTAGGACAACACTGACTGTCGACTTTGATCAATGCGGCCAGACAATACGGCCAGTACGATTTGGGCCCATGGCTGAACTGACGCTCACGGCGAGCCCTGTTCCCGCTGAAGACAACATTACCGTTACGTGGCACTCTGGCGAGATCGGCAGGCACGAAGTGAGGCTCGTCGATATAGCAGGGCGTATCCTCTATCAACAGGAGTTCGGTAGGACAGTTGAATCGCCAACATCAGGGTCAATTGAGATACCAATTGATATGATTTCGACGGCGGTGATGAGGTGTGAATTGCGTACGTTGACCTCCGGTACGAGTATTCCAGTCATCCGACGGTAACCGATCTGCCGTTCGATTGTCGGAGTGAGAGGATGAACCTCCGTTTGACCATCGTCGTTCTGCTTGTCCTCGCCACTACCGTGGTGAAGGGTCAGCGCGAGTATGACACGTGGTACTTTGGCCGAAGTGCCTCGCTGACGTTCTCTGCAGGAATTGTGACGGCCGGACAAGGTCCACTCCACACGGAGGAAGGCACGTCGTTCTGGTGTGGCCCAGATGGAAGACCCCTACTGAGTACGGATGGCCGCACCGTGTATGCTCACGATGGTCAGCCTATGCTCAATGGAAGGGGGCTAGAAGGGGGCTGGTCAAGTACACAGAGCGCACTTATCGTTCCTGATCCCGGGAATAGTCAAAGGTTTTATGTATTTACGGTCGGCGACCTGAGCAATATCCTTCCGCCTAACCCTGGCCTCCACTACTCAATTGTCGACATTACAGCCGACAATGGACGTGGTGATGTGGTGGTAAAGAATCGGAGGTTATTAGACAGTTGTGCCGAAAAACTCACGGCAACAGTTCATTGTGATGGACGCTCATGGTGGATCCTGGCTCACTCGGGATCTGAGCCCGTGTTCCATGTGTATCGACTGACGGCTGCCGGTCTGAGCTCGCGGAGAGACATCAGGATTGGCGCGCAGTACGCACTTTTGGATATGCGTAATCCAGGCGGACCCTACGGACTCGGATATCTGAAATTCAGCGCGTCGGGATCTAAACTTGTTATGTCGAGTGCACATGCTCATAAACTCGAATTGTTTGATTTCGATACGTATTCCGGCGATATCACCAATGCACGGTTACTCGACGGACGGTCTTCACACAAGGACAGTCCAACGTGGTACGGCACGGCGTTCTCGTCTTCTGAGACGTTCCTCTATGCGACGACCTTTACACGACTATATCAGTTTACTTTGAGCGATCCTGACCCGCTTCTAACGATGCGCGATCTTGGTCGTACGGTGCCAATTGTTGACACTCTTGATACGCTACAGTTTACTGGAGGTGTGCAGTGTGGCCCGGACGGACGATTGTATGTAAGTGCGCTCAGTCATGTTGGCATTGTTGAGAATCCTGACGATGCACAGGCCTTCCTTATCCCACGCGCCCTTCGTCTTGGTTCAATGGCGAATACACTAATCGGAATGCCGAACATCATGGACTGTGTGTATCGGCTGCGTGATCTTGAGGTCTGTGCTCCACCTACGGCAGATGTCGTGTATGACTCTGTGGTCTGTGTTGGATCGTGCGTAACATTCCGAGATTCGTCAAGGCATTCCCCAAAAACGTGGTCGTGGTCCTTCCCTGGCGGCAGTCCGTCAACCTACGACGGTCCGACGCCGCCAGAGATATGCTATTCAACTGTTGGCTCGTATGACGTAATTCTCATTACGACGAATCAGTATGGAGCTGACACGGCTCTTCGATCATTACGTGTCGTAGGACCGCCAACGGTCAGTGCTGGTGCCGATATTGTGAAATGCGATACGACACGCACCTTTCTGGAAGCTTCCGGTGCAAGCCGATATGAGTGGTCAAATCATCCGGGAATCAGCAACATCTACGTTCCAAATCCATGGATTCGTGTTTTTGAAACAACTACACTCACAGTACGGGGCTATTCAACAGAAGGCTGCTGGTCGGAAGACACGATTGTCATTCACGTGCTCCCAATAACGCCTACAATTCAACTGACGGGTAGTTATTCCCTGGTTCGTAAGGGCACACGAGCACGCATGAATGTGCGTGCGCTTCATGTTCCCGACCGAATGATCAACAATGATAGTATTGACGTGGTGATTACGATTGATGAGATGATCGTGCGCGACGTTGTTGTGACCGTTGGTAGGGAACTTAGCCGACAGCGCATTGCGCCCTTCAGATTCGATCTTCATGTTCGCGCTGTGGTACGAAAAGAGACTGAGGCTACTGTCGAGTTTATGGCGACAGCTCTCGCAGATGAGTTTGCGCCGAAGGCTATACCGGTACAACCGGTTAATATCCCACAATGTGTGACGATCCTTCCGTCTCAATGTGAGGTGGCCGTCGAGGGATGCGCTTTGAATCTCCGCCGGTTTACGATGATTGATCGACAGCTCCTCGTAACATCATATGTGGCTGTAGATGGACGAGAGTACTCCGAACACGATGAGCTTGCACCCGGAGTCTACGTTGCCGTCGTTCGATTACGTGGATCTGTCGTTGAGACGTCGCCAGTTATTGTTACCGGCGAGTAAGTAGGAATCCAGCGATTGTAGGTTACGTTCTTGTTGACCTATAACCGCCACAAGTATCCAAGCACGAGATAATACCGTTCACCGAGTCTAAGGCGATCTGGATCAATTTGTCCGCGTGCTCCAATCGTAAAATCACCACTTCCCATGGAGATGTGCGCTGCGACACCGAGTGGAACGTAGAAGTATGATGACTCTCTTCGATCAGATGTGGAACGCGGATCTGCGAATGACACCATGATGCCAGATTCCACACCAAAGCGTATCCAGTCATCGAGGGTCCATGGCAGCACACGCGCAAGTAATCCGACACGCAAACTTGTTTGCCATGATTCAGACGAATCACGTTTATAGCCAAACAGAGTGGCCTCTATACCTAGGAACGTGTTGTCCAAGCGCGACATGGCCGAAAGACCTGCTCCGCCTTCGGTGATTGCGTTTACCGACGTTCCTGAATGATCATATAAGGGCGAGATCGTAGGTCCAATGAAAAACTCACGCCCTTGTTGCTGTGCAGTACTCGGAAGAGTAATACCGAGGACAAGCAATACGACTACTGTACATCGGCCAATTACGAAGCTACTACCGCTGGCCATAAGCACACGAGAGGAATGAAAGATTCGCGATGTTGAACGTCGCAGAGCCGACGACCGGACTTGAACCGGTGACCTGCTGATTACAAATCAGCTGCTCTACCAGCTGAGCTACGTCGGCATAGGCCGCAAAGATATTAAGTCTTCGCAGAACGAAAAGGATCTTCGTTAAAACAATTCCGGAAAAAGTGCTTCCTCGATCATTTCACACCAGATGTGACCGATGAGGATATGGCTTTCCTGGATACGTGCAGTGATGGACGAGGGCACGACAACGGAGGCATCACAGAGTTCACGGAGAACGCCGCCACTTCCACCGAGAAGACCAAGAACGGAAACATCGGACCTACGTGCCTGTTCTACGGCGCGAACAACGTTTGACGATGTACCACTGGTAGATATGGCGATCAGAACGTCGCCTGACCCACCAAAGGCTTCCACTTGACGTGCAAAGACGTTGTCGAATCCATAGTCGTTACCTCCAGCCGTGAGTACACTGCTGTCCGTCGTAAGTGCTAACGCTGCAATGGCCCTTCGTTCAATACCACCTCGAAGGCGTACAACGAGTTCGGCTGCAAGATGCTGGGCATCGGCTGCACTGCCGCCATTTCCACAAAGCATAATTAATCGTCGTGATGCCGCAGCCGTAACGAGAATCTCTCCACAACGACGAATGTCGTCGGTATGATCGTTAGCAAGCATGTGTTTTGTAGCTGCTGAGTCAATACACCGTGCAGCAATGCGGTCATTGTCGAATGGCTTTCCCATGCACAAAACTACGGTAGATCACGGCCCCAACAACCAGTAACCCCCCAATGACGGATGTTGAACTCGGAAGTTCTCCAAACAGTACTGCAACCCAAAGTGGGTTTAGGAGTGGCTCAAGAGTTGTAAGAAGTACGGCTTCAAGTGCTGTTACGCTAGAAATGGCTCGTGCATACAGGATGTAACTCACACCCAACTGTAGAGAGCCCAGCGCTATCAATCGCCATGTTACGTCGAATGTAAACGTAACGTCGAGCATCCAGGGTAGACAAATGAGGGCCGTGATGGTATTCCCCAACAGGATACTTTCGGTTGTACTTACGCCCCTTTGCCCCTTCATCGACATAGCAACCCCTGCAAATGCAATGCCGCTGAGCACCGCTATCACATTGCCGATGGCTGATCCACCACCTGCCCGATCAACAAAGAAGACGGTCATACCGGCACCAACTAGGAGGACTGTGAGAATATCTGTTGAATCTGGCCGCTGACGAGTGAGAACAACATTCCCGATCACAACCCAAAATGGAGCTGTGTACTGCAAAAGAATGGCATTCGCAGCCGTTGTGAGCTTAGTTGCCGCAACGAACAATACAACAGTTAGCGTGTAACAAACAATGGTGGAAATTTGAGCCCCTGTCCAAATGGGTTTGGGCCGCTGTAACCAGACCACCATCACCACGGCAGCAATCGCACTCCTCCAGCCAGCGATGGCAAGGGGCGAAAGGGGCAGAGACTTAATGAAGAAACCGCCCGTACTCCATAGTAGGGCGGCAAGACAAAGTGCGAGTACGGCCAGACGGTGCGTCATATGTAACGATACGACGTTACCGCTCAAAACCCGAATCAATGGTCACACGAGTCTCGGACCAGAGCGTCAAGCTCGCACCTTGTTTGGCAACGGCTTCGGTTGTCTGGCGAATGTCTGAGATGGCGCGTAGGGTAGGATAGCGCGAATCGGACGGTACGACAAGAGTGATGTCTGCTTCTGTTGTCATCGACCCTTGTTCAAAGTTCTCAAAGGCAGGTACACGGTTCGTCACCTTGGCAATGCCCTGAACAACAAGACCTCTGCGCTTATACAGCGAGTCAACGGCGAGAAACTTTACCTTTCCACTAGCTTTCGGCTTCAGTGCCTTCGGAACTCCAAGATTCTCAAGCAGAGCCTTTGTGTTTACAGGCCATGTGTCTCCAATCTTACGGCGATTCTTTTTTGCTGGTGGATCGAGAATATCACTTGTTTTCGTTCCGCCTTCACTTCTGATAAACATTGATAGTAAGGCTTGGAGACTATCGGGAGCTGGTTTCCCCTCGATGGTGTACACCGAACCAGAGTCACTGAACCATGCACGAATTTTTGTGCCCGTTGGAATCAAGTCGGTCTGTTTCCCATTTTGTTCAATCATACAATTACGCACGCTGAGGTACTTGTCCTTTTCCTGACCGTCTTCGGTTGTTGACGCAACATTAACGAGAGCATCGAAGGAAATCTTGAACGTAACTGCTGAGTCCATAATGACGCCGCCTTCATCACGAAGTACTACACGTCGAAGGTCCGTATATGTCGTGTGGACAACATATTCGTCCCTTGCCTTGAGGGCTCGTCCAGTTTTAATCGTCCAAAGAGTTTCGGGTGATTCCTGGGCAGACGCCGACGTGAGAAGGGAAACGAGTGTAAGGACGGAGAGGAAGAATCGGCTCATCGGGAAAAGAGTGCGTTGGAGGACTGACTGCGAATGTAGGCCTTGACGTCGAACTTTCGGGCGCATCCGGCTGCATTCATGTAGCGGATCTTACCGTAGACTGGACGTTCGAACCATGGCCTATCGTGCAATCCTCCAATACTCCACGCCACACCGACGTATCCATTTGGATCGCGACCGTCGAGCTCGTATTTGTCGTTGAGATAGATGGCAGTGGCCATTGCCTCTTCTGGGCTTGCTGACCACTCGAGGATTTTTTTGGCCCAATACATCCTCATATAGCCGTGCATTTTCCCGGTTCGAATCATCTCATGCTGGGCCGCATTCCACAATTCGTCATGCGTTGATGCCGCTTCCCATTGGTCCGGCGTATAGAGGTAGTCACGGCGATCGCTGCGATGCTCATCCAGGGTTTGCTGCGCCCAGGAGGGGAGTCCATCAAAGGAATCATAACGATCATTATAATGTGTAAAATTATCTGCAAGCTCTCGTCGGACAATTAGCTCTTCAAGGAAGGCCTCGGACGACGCGGATAGTTTGGGGTCCGAGGCAGTTAATGTGCGTACCTCACGAACAATTCGACCAGCAGAGATCTGGCCAAAATGAAGGTATGGTGACAAATCACTTTGGGCGTGAAGTGTTGGGTCGTTTCGGCCTTCAGCATACGTTTCGAGTCGACGTAAAAACTTCTGTAAGGCCCCTTTTGCCCCCTTCTCTCCGGGAGATAACCAGTCAACCTCTGCAACGGATGTGTCGACACGTAGGGAAGACCATACGGTACTCCAGTTGACTGCGGGAATCTGCGATCTACGGCCTGTCCATGGCGCATCAGAGCCCTCTCCCATGTCGTCATACCAATCATCAAGCAATCGCCGCAGTTTTGGACGGAGTGTAGCGGCGGCATATTCCTGTTTCGGAGAGGCTACGGTGACGGGTACAATGTTGTGAGAATCAACAACGGCAATCGGACAGGGTAGTGCTTCTGTCACCTGACTAAGCCACAGACGTTTGATTCGCAGAGGTTCGAAGTCCGTGATCACTATTGAGGGTCGGACCTCGTGCAGAAACGGAATCAAAACTGCATCAGGTGTTCCAAGCAGCATTCGAAGGCCAAGTCCGAGCTCTCGTAAGTCTCTGTCTACCTCTTCGAGTCCGCGAAGCATAAATCCGTACTGCCGAATCGTTGCGTCGAGGAACGTCGGTACAAGGCAGAACACGATGTGAAGCTCGACGTTTCTCTCCAGAGCGAGTGACCGGGCGTAGAGTAATGACGGGTTATCTGCTACGCGGCGTTCGCGGCCCATCCAATACACAACGGGACCCTCAATTTGAGGGTCCCGCACGTTATAGACGTGATGTAGTCGTTCTGGTCTCATGGACTTCAGGTGCGGATTTCAATACCGCCAAGAATGGCGTTGGCGTCCACAACAAGAGTTGGTCCGATGACGTTCGCGTCGGTATGTTTTACGGTACGATCGTCAATACCTCCAAGAAACGGCGAACCCTTTACCGTAACGCTCCAATGCGGTGGTACTCGTAACTCGATAGCTGCCATTACGGCTGTCAATCGTAGGACGGCCGTATCACCGTGAATCTCGGCGTTACGAAGATCAAGTTCAATTCCGCTAAACACTGCGCTGACGTTTCCGCCACGAAAGTTCTTACTCGTTATGTAGATCTCTTGTCCGCTGAAAACAGCCGTTCTGTCGATGACGTCATCCGAGTGTGCTCCGCTCCATGCTCCGAAGACGTCGGGGATGGGAATGTCGTTACTGCCATGTAGTGGAGCCACTTTTTTTTTACGGCCTAACAACATAGACAGACCGATGCCTACGAGGACCAGGGGCCAGAAAGCGCTCCAGAAGCCACCAGGAAGGATGCCGAGTTCGGATGCTTGAAGAATGGCACCCACACCAAACAGAATAAATGGTCCGGTATATCCCGACTTCCGTGTGGCAATTTGAGCGATGGCGATGATCATAAGGATCGACGGCCACCACGTGTCAAAGATGTCACCAAACTCAAAGACGTTAATCGCATCGAGAAGTAATCCACCTCCGATGATGATCAGAAGAATGCCACCCCACAAGCGAAAACCACCATCACTTTTTGGTGGAATGTTCATGGTAAACGTTGAGCGAACGTCGTTCTGCTGTTCCGACATGGTTACCTCTCTCGATTCGTGAGGATCGGATTACGCGCAAGTGGTGCGTTGGTTACGGTAAAATAGCCAACGGCTTGGTCACGCCGTTATCCACGTACGATTTCGCACACGGCAGTTACCACCTCGTCAATCTGTGCCGACGTCAGCTCGGGGAAGATTGGGACGGAGAGAACAGTGTCAGCCAGAGCGTTTGAGATCGGGAACGAGGCATCAGTATATCCCAGCTCAGCAAAACATTGCTGCCGGTGAAAGGGCACGGGATAATAGATCTCGGTTCCGATACCGCGCTCAGCAAGTTGTTTTCGTACAGCATCGCGATTCTGAACTCGAATCGTATACTGGTTGAAAATATGATGATTTGGTGCTTCAGCGGTAGCGTTTACTGATGCAGGAAGGAGAACCAGTTCCGACGACGTGAACTCTGTGACTCCGGGCGCGCTGCTTACACCAGCCTCGATAAATAGTTTCTCATAGGTGGCGGCATTAGCACGACGTGCCGCATGCCACGATTCGAGATGAGGGAGCTTGACACACAGAACGGCAGCCTGAATGGCATCAATGCGGAAGTTGCCACCAACAAATGCGTGATAGTACCTCGGCTCCATACCATGATTGCGCAGTTGCTTTAGTCGTACAGCAAGTTCGTCATCATTCGTCGTAATCAGTCCTGCATCACCAAATGCACCAAGATTTTTTGTGGGATAGAACGAAAAACAACCCATGAGGCCGATACTACCAACACGCCGTCCGTCACGCCATTGTGTTCCAATGGCTTGAGCAGCGTCTTCAATGATCGGGATTCCTGTGCGTAACGAAATGGCCATCAACGCATCCATGTCTGCACTTTGGCCAAAGAGGTGGACGGGCACAATCGCCTTGGTGCGAGGCGTGATAGCGCGCTCAACAGCAGCAGGATCGATGTTCATGGTCACCGGATCAACATCTACAAAGACGGGACGTGCACCAACACGACTCACACAACCGGCCGTTGCAAAAAACGAGAACGTGGGCACGATCACTTCGTCGCCTGGCCCAATGTTGAGTGCCATGTAGGCGAGAAGTAAGGCGTCGGTTCCACTTGACAGTCCAATGGCATGCCGTACACCTAGGTATTGCTCACATGCGCGTTCAAGAGCATCAACCTCCGGACCGAGAATACATGCTTGTGACGCTGCTACCCTCAGGAGAGCTGCGTCAATGTCAGATTTCAGCGTGTTGTATTGCAGTTTGAGATCGAGTAGCGGGACCATTCGGTTGCTGTAAAACGTGCGTGGGCGGAGTGAGTTCGACACAAAACTATCATGAGAGGGATGATTCGGAGGCAATGCCGTTTAGTGGCGACACCGTTGAAGGCTGTATTGGATCGTTTCCCTTGTGTTTGTCGACGTCATGTTGTCATGACATCAAGGCAACGGCGTACCTCGCTGATCCCGTCGTAATTTCCGTTCTATGACCGAGAACAATGCGGAAACACAACAACCTGATATGGGCAGGCGATCGTGGTGGATTACGGCTGGATCACTTCTCGGTGGTCTTGTTGTCGCCTGGATCTTTCGTGTGAGCACTGAACGGCGAGATGTTGGTCGTTCACGAGTTCTTACGGTGAACCTCTCGGAGTTCCCGACACAGGCAGGTGGTGTACGCACATTGGCGGGCGGTACGGTGTATGTTCGAGCAGAAGCACGGTCAGACGGATCCGTGCATCACGTTGTACGCTCGCTTTCGTGCACACATGCCCGGTGTCCGCTTCACATCGACGGAGAACGTATCGTATGTCGTTGTCACGGAGGTGTCTTCGACCTATCGGGTAAGCCCGTTTCTGGGCCACCACAACGTCCGCTAGAAGTATGTGACACGGAGACAGATGGTGACGTCTGTTACATACGATTACCATCATGAACACTCCACATTCGAAGAACATCAATACATCGATTGTTATCGACATTCTTCGTCGGTATATGATGTTGATCCTGGCTGTGGAGACGATGACAGGAATAATCCTCGCCTTTGTATTCGTACCTGACTATTCTCCGGCTATCGTTTCAACGCAGATTGATTCCAGCGGACGCTCGTACGCCGCGTACGGAGCAGTAGCAGATGTGCGCGGTCCAGTAACCTACGCCTACGGAACAGCTGCTGATGGCAGTGCACTTATGATTGACACGGTGCGGCACGTAGCCGGACGAATGCTGATTCCGCTGGATCAACTGCCGAATCTTCGTCAGCAAAACATCGATACTCACTCGAGCACTTCGAATGGTGTTAACGCCGACAATATCAGTGTTGTACGGCATCAGTATGGAGACAGGGTGGGACAGCCAATTGTACCAAGTGTTGCATCGGTAAGCCTTGAAGTGCACCTGGCCGATACGACTCTTGGCACGTCGGTGCGTCGTCTTCACTTTGCATTGACGTCTCTGCTTGTTGGTGCCAGCATGTTTCTGATTGTGCTGCTTGCACTTCAATCTGTTTCGATACCGTTTGCACAGTGGGCTCCGGCCGTTGCTGCAGTGCCAGTTATACTCCTTGCTGCCTGGAGTGGCAGATTGTTACCGGACGATCTCTACGCTCAGGCGTCGCGCAACATTGTCACATCCGAGCTTGGTAACATCCCATTTGGGACAATGTTTTCCGCTCTGTTCGGATTGGACACTCTTGTCCCAAGTCCGATTCGTACCTATACAATGCACTGTCTTGTACTTCCAGCGGTGATTTGGTGCTTAAACCGGCAATCATGGAAGACGCTGGGGCACGGTAGTAAACGCTGGTTGATGTCTGCTGGACTGTTTGTGGTAACAACGACGTTCATCGTTGCTGTAGCACCGATGTCGATTGATCCGGACGCGACTCTTTTTCGCGATGCCGTACAGCCACAGACAATGTCCCACGATGTTCTTCCATGGTGGATCGTTCGTCCAGCCTCGACGTGGTCCGACGTCCTCGGCGCTGATCTTGTCGGATACCTCGGCGTAGCGTCATTCCTCGCCGTTGTCACCATACCCCTTTGGCGAAGCCGGGCCCCTTACCGCCTTCCACTCCTGCTGATTGGCGCTCTCACAGGTATCTACATCGTCGGAATCGTTCTCTAGTGCCGATTCGGTAATTTCGGGGCCATTTCCCCTCACCAACAAATCGAAGACAGAGGAACCCATGCTCATCGGCGTGCCGAAAGAGATTAAGAACAACGAAAAGCGTGTAGCCCTTACACCGGGTGGCGCAGAAACTCTTGTAGCTCATGGCCACAGCATCGTCGTGGAAACCAATGCCGGCGTTGGCAGCGGATTTTCTGATGACATGTACATCAAGGCTGGAGCAAAGATCCTTGGCACAGCTGCTGAGGTCTATGGAACTGCAGACATGATCATGAAGGTGAAGGAGCCGATCGCTCCTGAGTATCCCTTGATCCGTAAGGGACAAACCCTGTTCACGTACTTCCACTTTGCTGCTTCCCGTGAACTCACGGAGGCAATGGTTGCAAGTGGGTCCACATGTATTGCCTACGAAACAGTTCAAAAGGCCGATGGATCCCTTCCGCTTCTTATCCCGATGTCGGAAGTAGCTGGCCGTATGGCACCACAAGAGGGTGCTAAATATCTTGAGCATCCAATGGGTGGACGTGGCGTTCTTTTGGGTGGCGTACCAGGTACCAAACCCGCAAACGTTCTTGTCCTCGGTGGAGGAATTGTTGGCATTAATGCCGCAAAGATTGCTGCCGGTTTTGGTGCACACGTAACCATCTTCGATACCAACCTCTATCGTCTGCGCTACCTTGATGACGTTATGCCAAAGAACGTTCAGACGCAGATGAGCACGTCGTCAAACATCCGTGCCGCACTGCCTGAAGCCGATCTTGTGATCGGTGGAGTTCTGATTCCAGGCGCAAAGGCACCATACCTCATTACACGTGACATGTTGTCGCTCATGAAGACGGGCTCCGTTATCGTTGACGTTGCCGTTGACCAGGGCGGATGTGTTGAGACAACTCGTGCTACAACACACCAAGAACCAACGTACGTTGTTGATGGTGTTGTTCACTATTGCGTGGCAAACATGCCAGGCGCAGTGCCATACACATCAACAATTGCATTAACGAATGCAACACTTCCGTATGCCGTTCAGCTCGCAAACCTTGGCTGGAAAAACGCTGTTAGGGCCAACGCTGAACTCGCCCCTGGAGTTAATGTTGTTGATGGTAAAATTGTGTACGAAGCGGTCGCCGAAGCATTCGGAATGCCGTACACACCATTGGAAGTCTAACGGCTGACGCTGGCCTTGAACGGCTTCGCGGGGTGCTCGCTTCGCTTCGCGGGGTGAAGCTGGCTGATGCAGAATATACTGGGCCACGCTGGGTTGCGTTTACGGACGCCTGCCCTGCGTGGCCCAGATGCGTTATGAGGGCCACCCCATCTGTCTCCCCACCTGTCTCCCCACCATTAACCCCATCTGTCTCCCCACCATTAACCCCACCTGTCTCCCCACCTGCCACCCCACCATTAACCCCACCTTTCTTACCTTGCACCATGCGCTTGACAACTGCACTGTTCCTGTTCGTGACTGCACACATTGCAGTTCACGCTCAGAGTCTCGTAGGCGCTTGGATGCAGGGAGCGGGGAACTCCGTGGCAGCCGTTTCGGCCTTCCAAGAGTCGTATTCATACTATGCCGTGGGGGAGAGGCCAACCGACAATACCGGTCTAGGCGTTATCACGGCGCGAGGGGCGACGCTGTATGCTGCGTCGGGAGTTACGGACTTTCTCGACGTAATCGTCAACGTGCCCTGGATTTCTACCGGTAGTGATGCTGGTTTCTGGGAAACGCAGACGGGACTGCAGGACGTATCAGCCGCACTACGTTTGCGGCCGTTGTCGTTAGCTCTTGGTTCGCAGCGACTCGACGTTGTTGTGGCTGGAGTGTACTCAACGCCAATGTCTGACTACGTCCCAGATCTGCCTGTCACGATCGGTCATCAGGTTACGGCTGTAGAAGGTCGGGTTTTACTCCACTACGTCACCACATCAGGTTGGTCGTTTACCGGTCAAGGCGGATATCTTGGACGTGGAACGGTAACCGTTGACCGTGGATTTGATGTGGATGCTCCGGATCAGGTTGAGTTCTGGACAAAGGCTGCATGGGGAGACAGTGATTGGTATGGCGACGTTTGGCTTCAGCACGTTGTCCCACAGTCCGGAACAAACATTGGTCCCGGTGTACCGTTCCCGTCGAATGCCCAGGGATTTACACGGATTGGTGCAACGGTTGTGCGCCATGTCTTTGCTGACTGGAGTGTTGTTGCTGGATTGGCCGGAACACTCGATGCTCGTAATGTCGGATATGCAACAAGGTTTAACATCGGATTTGTTCATCGTTTGCCATCGTGGTCAGGAGTTCAACTGTGAGACAACTTCGTTACACTCTGAACACATCGGTTTTTGTTGCTCTTTGCCTTGTTCTTACGGCCTGTGACGGACTCATCGACACACCAGCCGTTCCAGAATTAAACGTCACGTCGGCTGATTCGGCCGCAGCTCTCTGGCAACCGATCTACGTTGATTCCATTGACGTTACGGGCCTGCCCGATCCATCAGATCCGCAGGAAGGACTCGACGAAGTACGTACTCTTGCAGGCTCAAATACCTCCATACGAACATGGAACGTTGGTGCCGTACAAGCTTGGACGGAGATAACCTGCAAGATGGTAGCAAAGTATAATGTAGCTCCATTTGCTGAACGTGCTCCTGATGGACGCTACACGGGAAGGTTCCTGCCCGACCCTCAGAAACCATTTACGAGTCCGCCATTTGCTGCACGACTCTATGCCATGATTTCCGTTGCGCAGTATGACGCACTCATTCACACATGGCGATTAAAGTACACGGCTAACAGACCAGAGCCCGCGACGGCAGACGCATCCATTCGTCGAGCTGCTCCGGGTGTAGCAATGCCATCGTGGCCAAATGCTGATGCCGTAGTAGCGCGAGCAACAGTTGAGATTCTCGCTACGCTGTATCCAGGTGAACGGGCCACCCTGGAGAGTCTCTACAAGGAGGCCGTTGATTCACGTATTGCTGCAGGCATAGCACGTCGGAGTGATGTTATTGCCGGTGACTCCATTGGTAAACGAGTTGCACTTCGTGTGTTGCAGCGTGCACAAACGGATAAATTCTCAGCTGCAGACGACCAGCCGCGCTGGCGACGTGTTGAACCAACAATCGTCACAACGTGGCCTAGGTGGGCATGTGAAGAAAATCCTCTGCGTCCTCCGATGTTACCCTTTTTTGGTGAAGTCCTTCCGTGGCACGTCGCCGACATTTCGAAGGTTGACCCAGGACCACCACCGTCCGAAAGTGATCCGATCTTCAAACGGGATCTCGACGAGATGCGGAGTATTAACGACAACCGTACTCGTGAACAGGTGCGAATTGCAGCGTTTTGGGAAGATGGCGCGGGAACGGCTACACCACCGGGACATTGGATGCGGATCGCCGTTGAACAAACGCGTTCATCAGGACTGAGTCCAGTCCGCAGTGCCCGTGTCCTTGCCTACCTGGCCACATCCCAACACGATGCTGCCGTGGCGGCCTGGCATACAAAGTATCGTTACATCACAGCTCGTCCGTGTACGGTTGACCCATCGTTACGGATGTCTGCTGGACTGCCGAACTTCCCTGGATATACAAGCGGACACTCAACGTTCTCATCGGCCGCTGCCGAAGTGCTTTCACACTTTTTCCCGACACAACGAGCCTCGTATATGGCCATGGCCGATGAAGCCGCCGAGAGTCGCATTTACAGCCGTATTCACATGCGAATCGACTGTGAAGTTGGCAAACAACAGGGTCAAGCCGTGGGTGTTGCCGCCGTACAACGAGCTCAGGGTGATGCAGCCGAATGACGTAACCACGTGGCGCTACAGCGTGACGTCAGACGGTCGTAACTTCGTGGTTCCTTACCGTACCTCAACGTTTTCGTGAGACCATGAATCTATCCGAACTTGTCGGCCAACACGCAGAGACTCTCCAATCCGCCGTACGCGCCAATGCTGAGCGTACCTTCCATGCTCATTGGCCTGAAGCACCGAGTGGTAAGATCTACGGTGAAACGGCGAATGATGATGGGCTTGCTGCGTTTATGGGGCAAAAGGGGCAACCTTTTGTTGGCCTGCTGCAAACGTCCGATGGGCCAACCGTAGGACAGGAAGTATCACCATACGGCTTTGACCTCGGAGTTACGTATCCTGGGACAAATGTTGAAGCACTCATCTCGAGAGCCAATGACGCACGACTGGCGTGGACGTCATGTTCTCCCGGAGAACGTGCATCTGTACTGATCGAAGCTCTTGAGCGTGCATCAAAACGATTCTTTGAAATTGGCTATGCAACGATGCATACCACGGGCCAGGGATTCGTGATGGCCTTTCAGGCGTCGGGTCCTCACGCCTTCGACCGTGCACTCGAAGCCATAGCCATGGGGTATTCAGCACAGTCAATGTTTGTCGAGTCAGTTGACTGGACAAAGCCGATGGGCAAAACATCCGTTACGATTCAAAAATCGTATCGTATCGTTCCAAAGGGAATCAATCTCGTTATTGGTTGTAGCACGTTCCCGGTATGGAATACAACACCAGCAATGTTTGCTGGACTGGTGACAGGGAATGCCGTGATTATCAAACCACATCCCGGCGCTGTCTATCCAATTGCCATCGTTGTTGCTGAAGTACAGAAAACTCTGCGTGACTTCGGATTTGACCCCCATCTCTGTCAACTCGCTGTTGATACGATTGAGCGTCCGATCACTCTCGACATTCTCCGTCATCCATCCGTTACCGTTGTTGACTATACTGGTGGCCCACAGTTTGGTGCCGTTGTTGAACGCGAAGCTGCACAAGCCAATAAGGTTGTGTTCACTGAAAAGGCCGGAGTAAATAGTGTTGTGTTCGATAGTGCTGAATCGTTGGATGCTGCACTTGACAACCTTGCCTTCGCATTGACCTTGTATTCCGGTCAGATGTGTACGGCACCGCAGAACATCTTTGTCCCACGCACAGGTGTTGCCGCAGGTGATCGTCAACTGACACCCAGAGAGTTTGCCGACGCACTTACGGAGCGTGTAAACGCTCTTGTTGGTAATGAGAAGGCCGGACCTGGAACATTAGGCGCTATTCAGAATGCCAATACGGCACGACGCGTTGAAGAAGCTGCTGGTTTAGGTCTGCAGGTATTACGAGCTGCTGCTCCTGTACGCCAAGCTGGCTTTGACAATGCACGCAGTATTTCGCCCCTTTTGCTCCTTACCGATGACTCGCGCGCAGATGTATTTGAGCGTGAGTGGTTCGGTCCAATCGCCTTTGTTATCGAGACAGAATCGTTTGACTCGGCCGTAGAACATGTTGTTCGTGGTGTGCGTCAACATGGTGCACTCACAACCCTGGTTTACACAACGGATTCGAACAAACAGCAACGGGCCGAAGACGCAATCGTCGGTGCAGGTGCTCCTGTTGCGTTTAACTTCAATTCTTACGTGTGGGTAAATCAGTCAGCTGCGTTTAGTGACTTCCATGGAGCAGGAGCAAATCCTGCAGGAAATGCAACGTTTGCTGATCTGACGTTTGTGACGGCACGCTACAACGTTGTTGGTGTGCGCGTACAGAAGTAAGTCAAACGAAATACCGCTTACAGAGCTTGTAGGACGTCGGCGATGAGGTCGTCGACGTCCTCAATGCCAACACTCAATCGAACAAGTCCATCAGTGATGCCAAGTCGCGCTCGCTGTTCTGGCGGTACACTGCCATGCGTCATGGATACAGGATGGCATACAAGTGACTCAACACCACCGAGTGACTCGGCGAGGGTAAAGACACGAAGTTTTTTTGTAAAGCTCACAGCACGTTCAAGTGAGCCGAGTTCAATACTAATCATACCACCAAAACCATCCATTTGACGTTTTGCGATTTCGTGCTGTGGATGTGATGGTAAGCCAGGATAGTGAACTGCGACAATATCACTCCGCTGAGAAAGGACCTCAGCCATTTTCTGGGCATTGGCAGCGTGGCGTTGCATACGGATCTCAAGTGTTTTTACACTTCGTAAACAAAGCCAGCATTCGAATGGACCTGGAACCGCACCAACAGCATTCTGGATAAACTGAAGTCGTTCTGCGAGTGATGTGTCCTTCACTGCAACGATACCATGGACAAGATCGCTATGACCACCCAGATACTTCGTTGCACTATGCAGAACGATGTCTGCACCAAGTGTAAGTGGACGCTGAAAGAAAGGACTAGCAAAGGTATTGTCGACGACAAGCAAGGCGTTATGTGAACGTGCTATGGTGGCCACAGCCGCAATGTCCGTGATTGTCATCATCGGATTTGTCGGCGTTTCCGTATAGATCATCTTTGTTGATGGCGTGATGGCAGCAGCTACGTTGGCTGGATCGCGCATATCAACGTAGGAAAACGTCACACCAAAGCGCTCGACAACCTTACTGGCAAGACGATATGTGCCGCCATACATGTCTTCGGCCATAATAACGTGGTCACCACTGGAGAGCAACCGGAAGACCGCGTCTACGGCAGCAGTACCACTGGCGAAGGCATAGGCCTTTGTACCTTCTTCAAGTGCAGCTAAGCAGGTCTCCCAACGATCACGAGTTGGGTTCTGTGTACGAGCGTATTCGTAACCAGTGTGTTTGCCAATTTCTTCCTGAGCGTAGGTTGACGTCTGATACAATGGTACAGTGACGGCGCCGGTAAGCCGCTCGGGTTCCTGGCCAACATGAATGGCCTTCGTGGAGAACTTCATAGTGCTGGTGTTAGCGGTTCAGGTAGAACTTCTCGGCGCGACGGAAGTCGGCACCTTGGGCGATACAGACAAAGACCCCTTCGGGGAGATCGCCAACATAGACAGTGTATTCGTGGGGACCTTTGGACGCCATTCCCTTGTAGACGTCCAAGACCTTCTTGCCAAGCATGTTGTAGACACCGATTTCCAGGCTCGGGTCATCATTGGCCAGGTCAACCGTGATCTTCAGAACGTCCGACGCCACCGTTACATAACGGATCCGGCTGTCGCGTCGCGACGTGTCGTTTCCATTCTGCGTTTTTCGTTGTTTGGCTGCCGCCTCATCAACGATCGTAAGAGTAGCACGCATGGCACCCGCAACCGGGTCCATCATCTTTAACGAATTGTTTGGCTTGGAAGCACGAGCACTCGGTGATTTTTTAGACTTATCGGCAAACGCATCAGCGGCCGTGGCCACAAAGATGGTCACGACAAAGATGAAGAGGGCGATATGTCTGAGTTTGCTGTGCATACACTCGTCCAAGGGCAAATGTAGGAAGGGAATCGTCGGAATCCAACTCTCATTTTTCCCAAGGAGGGGGCGAAAGGGGCTTTGGTTGAAGTCCATCCCTATGCCACAAACAGAAACCGGCGACGTTCTTTCGAACGTCGCCGGTGGAGAGGCGGAAACGAACCGATTCGTTACATCGCCCGACGAGTTAGTCGGCAATGACGATTTTTTTCGTTGTTGTGTAGACAGATGTCGACATACGGAGGACGTACGCTCCGTTTTGAAGACCAGCCGTTGGGAATCGCAGATTGTATTCACCCTCTGCCATCTTCTCGTTGGCAAACGTCCGAACAACGTTACCTGACATGTCAACGAGTTCAATGACAGTGCGCATCGGAATACCGACGGCAAAATCAACGGACACATCGCCGCCCGTTGACGGGTTCGGTGTCGGATTATCCATGCGTGTTTGTGTTGACGACAGGCTTACAAGGCGTCGTGTGATGGCGCAGTTGTACAGTGCTGTACTGTCACCGGAAACCGCTACCGGAACACATGGGCGAATCGGCTCAATGACGAGGGTTTGTGTTGACGTGAATGTCTGCGACATTGACGTTGCCGGGAAGAGCAGCAGTGTGGCGTCGAACGTAAACAGAGCTCCGTCACCGGTAAGTGCTGGACCAGATCCAACGAACGTTAAACGCGACCTGTTTGCATCGGTTGGATCCGTACTGATCGTTGGTTCTGCAAACGTCCAACCCGCAGCTGCCGTCTGGATGGAGCCAGGAGCATAGGCGAGGGCCTTTGTTTCGTAGACAACGTGAACGGTGAGTGCTGTTACGTTGGCTGTATTCCAGGCAGAGCTTGTTGTACGGACCGTCATGGACACGTTCCTACCTGGTTCGCGTGTCTGTTGTGCCGCCAGATCATTTGTCAAATCGATGGAGATCGGAGAGACATAGGAGGAGCCAACAATGTTTGCGAGGAGATCTTGCTGGAACTCAGCAGGTTCACCTGTGATGTGATTTGTGACGCGGACCTGAGCTGCGTAGGACACGTCTACCCAAGGAGCAGGCTCCGTAACTGGATTTGGTCGTGTTGGTGTGAACTGTACGCGAACTCGTGCTGTCTGTCCTGCGAGAAGCACAAAACGACTTGTCAGCGGCAATGGCACCGTCGAGTTATCCGGCATCAAAACCTCAATTGCGCGGAAGGATGCCTGATCTGCACCTTCAACAACAATTGCGCTGATGTCGAGTGATCCTCGACCCGTCACGTTGATCGGGAACTCCAGGATTGGAGCATCACAGTTTGCTGCCTGACGACCAAAATCGATGTTAGCAACGGAGATCTCCGGTTGGTCACATGATGCGACGTTAAACGGTAACGAAAGCAAGCGACCCGTGGCTTGAAGTGTTGTCGCGTCGGTACCAATTCCTGGAACGGCGTCGTGATTTATCTCAATCGTCGCCGTCGATGCACCAACGTCACCGGCTGGTCGCGTATACGTAACGGGTACGCTTACACGTCCGGCAATTGGAATTGTCAATGGCAGTTGAGGAGTTGTGAGTGACCACGTGTTAGCCGTGCCCGTCGCAAATCCTAGTCCCGTAATCGTCAGGTCCATCGTACCATCATTGATGATGTCGATGTTACGCGTGAGAGGAATACCCGGTTGAGTTTCTTCGCACGTAGCATTCCAACCCGCACTTGCAATCTCAGGAAGGATACCAACGCCGCGTAGTTGACGGGTTGGGATCGTAGGTGGAGCGGCCTGGAAGACTGGACGAATGTCGGCTGTAAAGTTGGCTTCAGCATCCGGCCGGAACAATACGTCTACGTCAACTGAATCTGTCGCCGTTCCACTTCCATCACCAACAATGTTTGCCGTTGTAACGGCTGTGCCGTTTTGCGACATACCAACGATCTTAAAGACGTAGTTGCCTTCATTCGATCCTGGTGGGTAGTAGCGTGTGCCATCAGCGAACGTAACGTCAGTTACGGTGAGAGCTTGATTTCCTGTATTCCAAACGTAGACGCGTGCTGCATGGAGTGTGTTAACACGACGCTCGAGCCAGTCGTAACCGCTGATGTTCGGTCCTGGTGACTGGGTCTGTCCTTTCCACTTCGAGACGCTATCTCCCTTCGTGGCGTTCGTCGTGAAGGTCACGTCGATGTCGTCCGTACCAACGTCTGCACGCTGATAGCAGATCTGCTGAAGCAGTACCTGTCCTTTGGGCGGAATCGAAATTGGAAGTGGCGGTGTTGTTGGGTTCGATAGTGTAAAGTTTGTGCCTGCATCTCCGGCGATGCTCGTGATGACCAGTGTTTCTGATCCAAGATTTCGGATTCGCAGACCCGTTCCGAGACATTCGCGCTGGTTGACGTCGACTGTGCCTGCGTCCCAGTCATCAACGGCGATGATGGGCTCAACAGCAAAGCCGGTGATTGGAAGTTTAAACTCTGAACACGTTGTTTTGACAAACATTGTGTCCAGATCCTTTCCAATTGGTGCTGTCGACGAATCACGAGAAGCATCGTATTCAATCGTCACAGTATGTGTTCCACCTGACGGAATGGTTACCGTTGGTGGAATAGCACCGGCCGTGATCGTGTACGGGCCACCAACAAGGAGTCGCAGTTCGGAGAGATCAACCGGTGCCGGTTGGTCATTACGAATGACGACGTCCAACGTCGGTTTATCTCCAACACGACGTTTTCCAAAGTCGATCGGATTTGGAGAGAAGGTGATCCTGTCAGGCGTATATGAGACGGTGTCATACGTACGGTTGTCGGCGTAGTCACTGACATAAAACTCGGCATATGCCGGCTGGCTCTTGTCGATGACTTCAAGGCGGAACGTCGTACGTGTCGTCTTTGGATCGCGATTAAACTCTGTTTGTGTTAGCACGATTCGATAGTTCGTGCTAGCCGAGCCTATCACAAAGTCGATTTCAGCGATACCGGTTTCAACTTGATCGGAGTCCTTTGGTGGGTTTACCGGAGGATTCGGAATGTTTCGCAGCTCTGTGGCAACGTATTCATAGTCACCACAGACGTTTGTTTCGGTGAGCACTGGTGGCATCGTATCAAACGACGTCGTTGGACGGAATCCGGAGGCTGCAGGCCAACCGTAGGCATCAGCAGCACCAAAGCCGTAGATGTAACCACCAAACTTTACCTTACCATTACCCGTAATGCGGTGAGGCCGCGATTCCGTGCCGAAGTCAATTCGCGCAAAGTGGAGATTCATGTTCGGCATACGCGTGCTGATGAGGTTCGGGGCAATAGCTCCTGGATGTCGCCAGACGGGTTGGCCGTCAATCTCTAGGGACTGAAGATTGGCGATGTAATCTGGATCAGCAGAGTCCGCCCAAACAATGAGGTTAAGGCGATGCTTTTGGAACTTTCCGTTAACAGGTGTCTGGAAGATTGTGCTCGTGATAAACTGTTCTTCCGGGACAACAATGATCATGAACGGATCAAGAATCGGGTCGCCGTCCCACGACTGTGAACAGGAATACTGCATCACAAAGACAGGTTTGTCAGCTTCCCACACGGTAAATCCACTCGGCAGATTTGTGGGTACTTGTGACTGCTGTACGTCCGCAAAGTCGCCAGAGCGATTCAGAACACCGCCATCTTGTTTGATAACCTGCTTTGTGAGAAGGTCATAGGCCTTCATCGTCCACTTTGTACCAGGTTGTGATGCCACAACTCGGAATACATCACCCTTACCTTGGCCATTAAGGTTTTCACGGAGGTACTCTACGGTTGTGTACTTCTTGCCCCACGTATTCACGGGAGGCATCATTTCGCAGAGGTGGTTCCGTCCATTACCGTTAATGAGCATGTTCGGCATCGTCGTGCGCTCATGCAGCGGTATAAAGCCAATTGGCTTGTTGGAACGTACACGTGAACCCGTCAGATCGAACAGGCCACGTGTGGTACCGTCACCCTTGACCATGTAGATGTCGCCAGCGCCGAGCGTTTGTGTAATGAGCTGGCCCGTGTTAATACGACGGCCACCTGCTGTGCGGGCATCAAGTTCGCCAGAACCACGAAGGTCAACCTGAATGGTCGTTCCTTCTTCCTTCGCAATCACCAGAAAACCACCGGCCCAGTTACGAGCCTCGCGGAAGTCCCAGTAGGAGCAGTTGATGTAGTCCGTACCCCAGGCCGTTGTCGGGATGGCGAGGTAGCCATCGGACGACGTGACCTTTGAGTTGAGTACATACACCGAAATCGGATGTTTCGATGTGATACGAACGCCCTTCCGAACAACCTGTTCAGATTCACGAACTTCCCACGTCCAATTCGTTTCACCTCGTCCGTCGGAAAGTGTCCGTATCTGATTGGCTTGAATTGTGCGCTTATACGTGCGCTGAGCACTCGCGTCAAACACCTCAATTTCGGTGTCGAAGAGGGAAGCCACGTAGATTTCCAGTTCGTCAACGGGAAATGGGTTGAGTTCGTTCGGAGGGACGGCAATCCAGAACTCTCTACCCTGAGCGCTGTTCACGCTCAACATGTCGTCCAATTTTGGCTGCTTCCGTTGTGCCGAAACACTCGCAACCAACACGAACAGCAGGGCAAACATGGTGCCCGCCGAACGTAGTCTCTGAAAATTCATAGTGTGTCCTCCGAACAAAATCTCTCTCAATGCGTGGGGGGTGATCGGTGCTACGACGCTGTCCAAACGCCGAGGTGATGTGCGCCGACAAAAAACCTACGTCCCGATCATCGCTATATAACAAAAACCGGGGCATCTGGTTACCACCAGACGCCCCAATCTTTGCAAGAAGTTTTCCGAACAGGAGCGCTATGGCGCTTTTACGAACATTGTGGATACGGTTTGCGTTCCCACGGTAACCCGAAGTGAGTACGATCCCGCAGTGAGTCCCCGAGTAGGAATCGTCATCCCAAGGCCTTGTTCGAGAACGGTTTGACCTCGTTGAACGACCGAACCGGCGAGGTCAACAATCTCGTATGTGCCGTTTCCAGCCACGGATTCCGGGACCGTAAGCTTCAGTTCGTCCTGAACGGGATGGGGTGAAACGTCTGAGGCCCCTTGTGCCCCATACCACACAGATGTTGTGCCGTACATTCCAAGGAGAATGGTCGAATCAAGGGTGCGTTGAAACGCATCCGAGTAGGTGGTGATGACTGCTGTATCGACGCCTTCCTTTACAGGCATGTAGCAGAAACGAATTGTTGTATCTGCGTTCGGTGCGAGTCGAACTGGTTGTGTGACAGGTGTGACTCGAATCAAAAGGGATGACGATTCAATCTGTGTCACTGTCAGTGTATCATCGCCGATGTTCTGAATGCGTAAGACGGTGTCGCAGTAGTCGTCCATCGATGGTGCAATGATTGACCGAGCGGTTACCGCAATTCTCGGTGCTACGGCGCGAGCCGATAGTGTCCCTGTTAACGGCCCTACATTGGTGACAACTGTACATGAAGCAATTGAGACGTATGGCAGGGTTGGTGTAAAGTCGAGAGCGATACTATCCGTCGTTGATGCGGGAATGACAAACGAGGTTGGAGTGACAATACTCCATGAGACAGAATCTGCGGATGTTCCTGTTATCGATACACTTGTAATTGTTAGTGGAGCTGGCGACCCATTGGAAATGGCGATATAGTTTCTCGCCGTTGTGCCAACGCGAACATTGCCAACATCTGACGTTACAATGGTAGGACGATCCTTCTGGGCAATTGACACAGTTCGGTACGAAATATTTCCAGCAAAGTCCATAGCTGCGAGTTTCCCTGAAGCTGCCTTCAGAAGATCAATCTGTTCAACAACAGCCGTTGTGCTATCGAGTTTGCCACTCGTGGGGCGTATCCACGTTGTGAGATTCATGTTGGACGCACTATCGAGCCAGACGGTGCAGATGCCTGACTCTACTTGATCGGAAGGTAATGGTATGGGGCGAACGGGGCTGGGCTGATTACGTCGTTCTGTAATTGATAGCGAAACCGACGTTGCTGTTGTTGACGTTTCCGAAATCACTGGAGGAACAGAATCTAGAGCAACAATGTTTGGATGTCTTGCACCCGTGCTCCATCCGTATGCATCTGTATTCCCGACACCGGCGACAGTAACAGCAAAACGAGTGTTGCGTGTACCGGTAACGTAGTACATACTATCCGTCTTACCGGTCAACAAAAGTGTCGTAACGAACACTCGCGTGTCGGGTATACGGTTTGATTTCAGTTCTCGTCCTGACAACGTATTCGGATGGTTAACGAGCTTTACACCATTACAACGAACGCTATCCAGGACGGTGGTATCTAATCCAGGAGCGATGTCGACGAATATTGTCACCTGATGTTTCTCAAACTTGCTATCAGGTGCAACCTGAAAGAACACACTATTAGGCCACAATTCATGCGCTACATTATTCCACATAAAAGGATCAAATTCTGGGTCGTTATCAAAAGAGCTTGACGGGGAATACTGCGTGACATAGACGGGATTACTTGCCGACCACACGCTATAGCCGTCAAGCAGATCGATGGGGAAATGTGTTTGGGTAATATCGGCGAAATCACCAGCCTTCGCTAGAACGCCACCTTGTGATGTAAAAAGCTGACGAGTTTCCTTGTTGTAGCAACGAACCGACCACTGAGTATTGTCTTGTGTTGCGAATATTCGATAGACATCTCCTCGTCCAGCGGCAGAGATCGGGTTACGGTTCACATTTGACGTAATGTATTGTTTGCCACACATAGGCACAGGAAGAGCCATATCATTGAGTGTGTTTCGACCATTGCCGTTGATCAACATGTTTGGCATCGTCGTGCGCTCATGAAATGGAATGAGGCCTACGGGCTTATCTGACGTCACGCGTGTGCCACTCAGGTCGAAACTTGCCCGAGTAGTTGCATCCCCTTTGACCATATAGACCTGTCCAGCGTTAAGCGTAACAGAGAATGGCTGACCTGTACCAATCAGGCGTCCGCCAGCAGTGCGAGCGACGTTACCTCCCACTCCACGCAGATCGATATTCACAGTTGTATTGTCCTCGGATGCGACAACAATAAACCCACCTGCCCAATTTCGAATTTCTTGAAAATCCCAGTAGGACGTCACAAAGTACTCGGTCCCAAGCTGATGTTTTGGTAGCACAAGAAATCCATCTGCGGTCGTCACCTTGGAGTTGAGAACATAGACAACTACCGGATGAAGAGAGGTGATTCGAATACCAAGATCACGTACTTTTTCAGATTCGCGTACCTCCCAGTTCCAGCTAGTTTCCTGTCGAGCATCGTTCAGGATTCTCGTTACGCCTGCCGTAATGTCTCTTGTGTAACTCGTCTTATCTGGTCGGCTGACCGTAATTGTCGTGTTATACATCGACGACACAAATATCGAAAGATCGTCGACAGGGAATGGAGCGAGTTCATTTGGTGGAATAGCGAACCAGAACTCCGTGCCAGCAGAGCCGAACGTTTCGCTTTGCAGCTGAAGATTCCGGAGGGATTGGGACCAAATCGTCTGCGTAGAAATCAACACGGCAATAACGAGTGCACTCAATTTGTGCCAATTCATGTGTAGAAGACTAGACATCGTAGATACTCCAAAAGGCAAAAACAAGCGGCCGAGACACCACAGCAGATGTCGTGCCAAACAACAGAATCACTCTGGATCTGCCGCTACAGAGAAACTTCATTCAGTCACGATAGTTACGGGGGAGGGGAAGGTGGGGGAAGAT
>ERZ761609.856-NODE-856-length-31466-cov-54.787813_pt1 | contig 31466 bp, 28 predicted proteins | sample MGYA00511163_ERZ761609 | MGnify/ENA primary metagenome ERZ761609 (study PRJEB28899, sample SAMN02445070) | bioreactor sludge metagenome | biome: EBPR sludge | place: Australia: Brisbane, Thorneside Wastewater Treatment Plant | collected 2011-12-16 ...
CACGACGCTCTTCCGATCTGACGCGCCGCGACTGCTGGCCCGCCTCGGCGGCGATGCGCAGCCACCGTTCGCGCCGTTTGACCGCTGCCCGGTCCAGTCCGTGGTCGCTCCGGAACGCGACGACGGGGGTGATCCTCTCGACGCCGAGTTCGGTCGCTTTCTCGATCATCCATTCGAAGTGGTCGAACTTGACGAGCGCTGCGTAGAGGCGCACGCGCGCCGGCGGGCCTTCACGTTCGCACTCCTCCAATACTCGAAATTCCACCCGCTGCTTGCCAAAACCGCTGATTTCGGCCAGAAACACCGCGTTTCCATCGGAAATTTCGTACTTCTGCCCCTCTTCGGCGCGCAAGACCTTCCGCAGATGCTTCGCGGTGTCGCCTTCGAGCGACGCTTCTCCGTCGCGGATCTGGTCCACATAAAACAGGCGGCGCGCCATGGACTACCGCCTCTGCCCCGCCCATTCGAGGAGCGCGCGCAGCGCCTGCCCGCGATGAGACACGCCCATTTTGCGCTCCGGCGCCGCCTCGCCGAAAGTGCAGCCGAAGGGCTCGTGGAAGAAGTGAGGATCATAGCCGAAGCCGTTCGGCCCGCGCGCGTCGTCCACGATCCGGCCTTCGACGGCGCCGCGAAACGTCGCCAGGACTTCGCCGCGCCGGGCCACCGCGATCACGCAGACGAAGCGCGCCGTCCGCTGCTCGACGTCCCGCAGTCTCTCGACCAGCAGCCGGTTGTTCGCTTCGTCCGTCGCCCCTTCGCCCGCGAACCGGGCCGACCAGACGCCGGGTGCGCCGTTCAGCGCGTCCACTTCGAGGCCCGAATCGTCCGCGAAGACGGGGTCGTCCGCAAAGGCAGAATAATGTACGGCCTTCTTGATGGCGTTCGCCTCGAATGTCGCGCCGTCTTCGACGGGCACGGGCAAGCCGCTCAGCCCGTCCAGAGGCTCGATGGAAAGCCCCTTGAAGCCGAGATGATCGACTGCCGCGCGAAATTCGCGCAGCTTGCCCGGATTGGTGGTCGCGCAACGGAGCAGCATCAGCCGGCCAGCACCCGTTCCTGCGCCTCGATCAATTCGCGGATGCCCTGGCGGGCCAGCGCGATCATTTCGGCGAGGCGGTCGTCGGCGAACGCGGACTTCTCGGCCGTGGCCTGGAGTTCGACGAACGCCCCGGCGCCCGTCATGACGACGTTCATATCGACTTCGGCCTGCGAGTCCTCGTCGTAGGCCAGATCGAGCAGGGCCGTGCCCTGAACCACGCCCACGCTGGTCGCCGCGACGAGATCCCGCAGCGGATTGCGCTTCAGCGCGCCGAACTCGAGCATCTTCTTCACGGCGAGCGCCAGCGCGACATAGCCGCCCGTGATGGCGGCCGTCCTCGTACCGCCATCGGCCTGCAGCACATCGCAATCCACGACGATCGTCCGTTCGCCCAACGCCTCCATGTCGACGACGGCGCGGAGCGAGCGGCCGATCAATCGCTGAATTTCGTGGGTCCGCCCGGAGAGCTTGCCTTTATTCACCTCGCGCATGGTTCGCTCGGCGGTCGCGCGGGGAAGCATCGAATATTCGGCGGTCACCCAGCCGCGCCCGGCATTGCGCAGGAACGACGGCACCGTTTCCTCGACTGTCGCCGCACAGAGGACACGCGTGTGGCCCAACTCCAGCAGCACCGAACCTTCGGCGGTGGCCAGCCAGTTCGGCGTCATGGTCAGGGGTCGAAGCTGCGCGGCTTGGCGCTGGTCATTTCTCAACATGGGTCACCAACTCCCTCTCAATTGGCCCGCGCGATCGAGTAGTACAGGATGAATCCCAACACCAGGAAGATCAGGACCACCATCAGGAGACACGGAATCGCGCCGGGCGACTGCGGCCCCGAGGGCTTCTTCTTCCCGCTCACGGGCTTGATTTTTGCCATAAAACTCGATTGTAGCGCCGCCGTCTCAGGCGATGCGCAGATTCTCGAAGCGCGCTTCGAGACCCTCGCCCTTCGGACTGCACGCGTACACGCCCACGCGCGCCACGGCCCCGCCCTGCAGCGGCGCCACGCGCAGTTGCGTCCACTCCGCCCAGACACTCCGCCATTCGACGATGAAGGTGGCGTGTTCGCGCCGGACGCGCAGTTCGATCTCCCGCTGCTCGCGCGGGAAGTCCTGGGTGGACCAGTCCGAATAGCCGCCGCGCGTCACCACCGCGCCCAAACGAGCCGGCCCCTCGGGCTCGAATTCCACGGACGCTTTCAACCATTCATCCTCGCTGAAGCGGACCATGAGCCCTGCCTGATCATACTGATGGACCGGCGCGAAGCGGACCCGCGTCTCCATGGTGAAATCGCCGGTCCACTCCGCCGAGAGAAAGTGCCCGTTGTCGGCCCGGAAGCCGTAGTGGGTGCGCTGCCAGAAGTCGGTCTCCGCATCGGTCCGAATCACCAGAGCGTCTTCCAGCGACCACCGGGCTGGCTCGTTCATCCATGACAACCGAGCGTCGAGCGGCCCGCGGAAGCGCTCGTCGATCACCGCAGACAACGCGCCACCTCGCCGAAGAAGGCGTCCAGCGCATCGAGCGCGGGCTCTTCCAGGCTCTTCAGCGTCAACGCCACGACGACGCGGCCGCGCTGCTCGAGCGCCATCTGAGTCGCCAGAAATTGAGCCCGGTGGTAGTCGGCCGTGTACTTCGCCTCGGGGATCTTCGCCGCCTTTTCGCTCAGCAGGACCGTCGAGAAGCAGCGCCCGTGGCCGATGATCATCTCGTGATAGCTGTGGTTCATGGCCGGGCCTTCGTACAGGTCCACCGGCATTTTGAGCTTCTGCCGGAACACGCGCTCGCCCGCCTTTTCAAGCCGTTTGCGCAGCGCCTGCCCGTCGAGATCATAGCGGGTGTCGCCGAAAAAGGTCAGTTCGCCATACTCGACCGCCCGCGATTCGGCCAGTTGTTTCAGCAGCGCCGCGTAGGCCTCCGGAGCGTCGCGCCCGTCCAGTTTGAACTCGCACGGCAGCCGGTCGTAGTAGAACGTCAACTGCCCCCGGAACTTCTTCTGCCGCGGAGAAGCCTTCATTTTCTGCCATTCCGGCACTTTTTCGATGCCCCCGACGACGCGCGAGTGCTCGTAGAGCGGGTTCGTGATCGCCTTGTACAACTCCACCGACGGCTGGGTGACGAAATTCATCTGCCGCAGCCAGCCGAGCGCGAACACGGCGTAGTGGATGAACTGCATGTAAGCCGACAGCGCCACGCCCGCCGGCAGCACCAGGTGCGCCACCGGATACCCGGCCCGCCGCAGCGCCGCCAGTTTGATCTTGTCCAGCCCCTCCTCGCCCTTGCGCTCCACGGCCAGAAACACGCGGTCCTGCCGCTCGACTTTCGGCGACCGGTAATTCGCCAGCCGCACCGGCTCATTGATGATGATCTTGATCCCGGTGTCTTCGCTCTTGCCGAGCGATTCTTCGAAGTTCTGCTTCGTCCAGAGCGCGGCCGCCGCCATCGCCTTCGAGGTCAACAGCGTCACTTTGTCCCGGCCCTCGCGGCCCTGCGCCTCGAAGAAGGCCGCGAGTTGGAAGGCGGTGTGGACCTGCGCCTCGTCGAGGTTCGTGGCGTTGACCCATTCCGCCACGTCCACGCCCGCCAGCGCCAGCGGATAGAGCGATCCGCGCGTGAGCGGTCCCGAGTGCCGCCCCGCCGTAGCATTGCCATTGTCCAGTTGCAGTTCGACGCGCCGGTATCCGCGCGGCGCGGCGAACTGGTCCAATAGTGAACCGGGCAGCGTCATGTACAGAAAATTCGGCCGCGAATCCAGCTTGTGCCGCTCATACAGGTTGTAGATCTTTTCGAGATTGACGACCGGCTCGAACGACGTCATCCCCATCGCCATCCCGACGACGAGCGTGGAGCGCAGAGCGTCGGCGAGCGAACCCTTCGAGCGCGCCGTGATGTCGTTCAGAATCGCTTTGAGCTTCGCCGGGTCCGTCGAATCGAGGACGTACACGCGCGGGCCCTTCTTCAGCAGCCCCGAGGCCTGGTACATGGACTTGTCCTCGGCCGATCCGCCCATGCCGGCCCAGATCAGGAACTTGAGGGGCGTCCCGTGCGTCTGCCGGATCCGCTCGCGCACCCCGGCCACTTCCTGCTCCACCTGACCCGCCCATTCCGGGTGCTTCGCCGCCAGCCAGGCCAGGTGGAAGAGGCCGTACGAGTTTTTCGTCACCGTTCCGTCCGCCGCGGCCTCCATGCCGATCAGGATGAGGGGATTGCGCCCGGCATTCAGTCCGGCAAGCCGGGTCCGCCGCGCCTTTGCGTCCACCGCCTGCAGTTTGGTCAGAATCCGCTCCTCGGCAAAACGAACGGCCATGGGCGCGGAAGGGGGAGTATCGTTATACAGCGAGAGCTTCACGCTGACCTTTGTACCACAAGGCCGCCGGTCTCCCCGGCGCTATGATGAAAGCATTATGCTGCTTCGCGCCGCCTTCGCCGTCTTCGCTCTGCTGGCTCTTAGCGCCTGCGGGGGCGATTCCGGCACGCTCCTCCCGCCTCTCCCGATGGAGGCCGCCGGCTGGAAGCGCGCAGCCCTCGAAGTGCCGCCCGTGGCCGAGGCGCCCGAACAGGCGCGCGCCCTTGGCGTCCGCTCCTGGTCCCGCACCCGGTACCAGCGCGACGGCGAATCTCTCAATGTCTCCGCCTTCGCCTTCGCAAGTGAGACCGCCGCCTTCGAGGCGCAACAGAAATGGCAGCGGCCCCGGCACACCACGACGTTCTATCAAGGCCCGCTTTTCCTCGTCTGCGAGGCGCCCACGCTGACCAGCGTCGAAATGCTCAGCTTCACCGGAGCCCTCGAAACGGAATGGCTCAAGCCGCCCCAGCCCTGAACTCCGCCGCCCCCGCCGGCGTCGAGCGCTTCTATCAGGTCTGCCTCCTCGGCATGCTCGCCAGCGGCTACTGCGCCGTGCTCGGCTCCCAGGCCCTCGATTGGCCCACCGCCCTGCTCGCCGGCGCCGCCCTCCTCCTCCGCGCCGCCCAACTCGCCGGCTGGGCCCATTTTCACATCCCCGACCGCTGGGTGACCCTCGCCACCATCCTCTATATCGCCTTCTTCGCCGCCGACTATTTCCTCCTCTCGCGCGACTTCCTCGCCGCCACCGTCCACCTCGTCTTCTATGTCGCCATTGCCAAGCTCCTCACCGCCCGCTCCCCGCGCGACTTCCTCTTCCTCGAGATGATCGCCTTCCTTGAACTCCTCGCCGCCTCCGTCCTCTCCACCAACCCCACCTTCTTCGTCTTCCTCGTCCTGTTCCTCTTCTTCACCATCGGCGCCTTCGCCAGCGGCGAGATCCGCCGCGCCTCCACGAGGGGGCCGCGGGTCCCTCGCCCCGGCGCCCAGGCCGGTACGCCTGTCGGAGTCCGCCTCTCCTGGCTTACGGCCCTCAGCGGCGTCGCCATCCTCCTCATTACCGCCGCCCTCTTCTTTGTCCTGCCCCGCACCGCCCGCGCCGCCCTCGAAAAGCTCGCGCCGAACTCCGGCCGCCTCTCCGGTTTCGCGAATGAACTCACACTCGGCCAGACCGGCGAAATCCGCCGCCAGGGCGCCGCCGTCATGCACGTCCGCTTCAATGGATCCGCGCCCGAAGGCCTCCGCTGGCGCGGCAACGCCCTCGCCGAATTCGATGGCTGGAAATGGTACAACACCTACGCCAAACCCCGCGTCCATCACCCCGTCCAGGGCCTCCTCAAACTCGCCGGCGATGACCAGCGCCGCCAACCCGGCGCCCGCCTCGACTACGAAGTCGTCCTTCACACGCCCCCCTCGGACGCCCTGTTCATCGCCGGCCTCCCCGAATACCTCCGCATCCCCGCTCCCGCCCTCGTCGAAACCCCCACCGGCGCCTTCAAGATCCCCCTCTACGACACCGGCAACCTCCGCTACATCGTCCACAGTTTCCTCGGCGAACCCGCCGCCCAACCCGCCAACGGCGCCGGTCTCACCGAAACCGAGCGCAACCACAACCTCCTGCTCCCACCCACCGACCGCCGCATCCTCGCCCTCGCCCGCGAACTCACCTCCGCCCACGCCGACGACTTCCGCCGCGCCCGCGCCATCGAACACTTCCTCCGCCACCAACTCGCCTACTCCCTCGAACCCCTCGAACGCGAACCCGCCGACCCTCTCGCCCACTTCCTCTTCGAACGCCGCAAAGGCCACTGCGAGTACTTCGCCTCCGCCATGGCCGTCATGCTGCGCGGCGTCTGGATCCCCGCGCGCGTCGCCACGGGCTTTCTCGGCGGCAGCCGCAACCCACTGAGCGGCTGGCATGTCGTCCGCGCCTCGGACGCCCACGCCTGGGTGGAAGCCTGGATCCCCGGCCGGGGCTGGGTGGCGTTCGACCCCACCCCCGCCGCCCCGGCCCAGTCCGCCCTGCCCGCGTGGTCGCGCCTCTCGCTCTGGGCCGATGCGTTCGACATGTTCTGGCAGGAGTGGGTCCTCGGCTATGACCTCGACCGTCAGTTAACCCTCGCCTTCGAAGTCGATCGCGGCCGCCGCAACTTCAACCTCCGCTCCGCCGGCGCCTGGTGGAACAGCCTCACGACCCGCCTCGAAAGATCACGAGAAGCCGCCGCCGCTTCCCTGCCCTGGCTTCTCGCCGCAATCGCCCTCATCGCCGCCGCCGTTCTCGCCGGACCCCGCCTGCTCCGCTGGCGCCGCGATCAACTCCGCCTCCAGCGCTGGCGCCGCGGCGAAGGCTCCGCCTCGGACGCCGCCCTGCTCTATCGCAAAATGCTCGCCCTGCTCGAACGCCGCGGCCACCGCAAAGCCCCCGGCCAGACCCCGCTCGAATTCGCCCGCAGCCTGCCCGATCCCGAACTCGCGTCCCTCGTCGTCCGCTTCACCCAGGCCTATCACGACCTCCGCTACGGCGCGCACCCGCCCGCCGCCGCCCTCATGGCCGGCCTGCTCGCCTCCCTCGCTCCGCGCCGGGGCTAATTCCGGCTTCGCCCCTCCTTCACCACCTTCTCCAGCAGCGCCGCCATCCGCTTCGCCACCTGCGGATACTTCTGCACGACGTTGTTCCGCTCCCCGAGATCCACCTCCAGGTCGTACAACTCCTCCGGCGCATTCGCCGGCCGGTTGCCCCCGTTCCAGTGCAGCGATCCCGATCCCCGATCCGCCTTCGGGATGTACTTCCACTTGCCCGCCCGGATTGCCAGAATCCCCGCGTGCTGCACCAGATGTTCACGCCCCGCGCCGGACTCGCCCAGCAACGCCGGAAGCACATTGAAACTGTCCACGCCCTCCTGACCCGACAACCCCACCTCCGTCAGCGCGGCCAGCGACGCCATCAGGTCCACCTGCCCCACCAGCGCATCCGATACCCCCGGCTTCACGCGCTCCGGCCACTTCACCAGGAACGGCGTCCGCGTCCCGCCTTCGTAGATGCTGTACTTGCCCCCGCGCAGTGGACCCGCCGGCAGGTGGCCGTTCAGATCCTCGAACGCCCCGTCCTCATAACCGTCATCCACCACCGGACCGTTGTCGCTCATCACGATCAGCAGTGTGTTCCGCGTCAGGTCGTGCCGCTCCAGAGCATCCATGATCCGCCCCACCGACCAGTCGAATTGCACCGTCGCATCGCACCGGATCCCGCACTCGCTCTTGCCCTGAAACCGCGGATGCGGCACCCGCGGCACATGAATGTCGTGCGTCGAAAAATACAGAAAGAACGGATTTTCCTGCTGTTTGGCGATGAAATCCGTCGCTTTTCGCGTGATCGTGTCCGCCATGCCTTCGTCCACCCAGCGCGCCGCCTCGCCGCCCTTCATGTAGCCGATCCGGCTGATGCCGTTCACGATCGTCTGGTCGTGCCCGTGGCTCGGGAACCAGCGCAGCATCCCCGGATTGTTTACGCCCGTCGGTTCGCCTGGAATCGGCTTGCCGTACTGCACCGTGATCGGGTCGTTCGGGTCCAGACCCACCACCCGCCCGTTCTCCACATAGACGCACGGCGTCCGGTCCCCCGTCGCCGGGATCAGGAACGAATAGTCGAAACCGATCGCCTCGGGCCCCGGCTTCACTTCCGCGTTCCAGTCCACGTTGCCCGCGCCCAGACCCAGGTGCCACTTGCCCACCACCCCCGTCGCATAGCCGGCCTTCTTCAGGACCGACGCCACCGTCGTCCGGCCCGGCTCAATCAGCATCGGCGCGTCGCCCGGCAACACCCCCGACCCGGGCTTACGAAAAGCATATTCGCCTGTCAACAGTGAATACCGGCTGGGCGTGCACGTCGCCGACGAACAGTACGCGTTCGTGAAACGCAATCCCTGCGCCGCCATCCGGTCCAGGTTCGGCGTCCGCACGCGCGTCGCCCCGTACGGACCCGTGTCTCCATAGCCAATATCGTCCGCGTAAATCAGAACAATATTCGGCCTTCCGCCCGGCGCACCCGTGGCGCGCGGCAGCATGAGCGGGCCTCCCAGAGCGCCCGCGGCGGTGTACAGGAATTGTCGTCGATCCATGGCTACCGGGTAGTCTATCCCAGTAGCGCGCGGCTAGGCTTTCTTCGCCAGTTCGACCAGTTGCTTGCGCAGAGCCCTTGCGGCGAGGCGCTTCAGATTCTTGCGTTTCCGTTCACGGTGGTAGCGGGCGCGATCGCCGTTGCGTGCTGACATGGTCCCTCAAGCCTAGCACTCTCTCGCCCGCCCCGTCTCTCTGATACGCTGGCAGTCATGCTGCGGACCACGCCCGCGTTGCCCGCCGCCCGTATAATGAAAGACTGATTCCGAAGGGTCCTTTTCCATGCCTCCATCTACCGATGATTTCGTCCGCTCCAACCAGGAGCGCTTCCTCGAAGAACTCAACCAGTTCCTCCGCATCCCCAGCATCTCCACCCTCCCCGAACACAAGGACGACGTCGCCCGCGCCGCTCAGTTCACTGCCGACAGCCTCAAACAGGCCGGCCTCGAGAACGTCGAAATCATTCCCACCGGCGGCCACCCCCTCGTCTATGCCGACTGGCTCCACGCCCCCGGCGCACCCACCGTCCTCTGCTACGGCCATTACGACGTCCAGCCCCCAGACCCCCTCGAACTCTGGAAGACCCCGCCCTTCGAGCCCACCCTCCGCGACGGCAACATCTATGCCCGCGGCTCCGCCGACGACAAAGGCCAGATGTACATGCACGTCAAGGCCGTCGAGACCCTGATGGCCGTCCACGGCGGCAAACTCCCCGTCAACCTCAAGTTCCTCGTCGAGGGCGAAGAGGAGATCGGCGGCAAATCCATCGCTGAATACGTGCCGCAGGCCAAGGAAAAGCTCAAGGCCGACGTCGCTCTCGTTTCCGATACCGCCCTCTATGCCGAAGGCGTCCCCACCCTCTGCATCGGTCTCCGCGGCCTTGTCTACATGGAAATCGAAGCCAAAGGCCCGGGCCGCGACCTCCACTCCGGCCTCTATGGCGGCGCCGCCCCCAACGCCGTTTATGGCCTCATCGAACTCCTCGGCAAGGCCAAGGACGCCGACGGCCGCATTCTCATCCCCGGCTTCTATGACGATGTCGCCGAACCCGCCGCCGCCGAAATCGATAGCTGGAAATCCCTGCCCTTCGACGAAGCCGCCTTCCTCAGCCATGAAGTCGGCGCATCCCGTCTCACCGGCGAGCCCAATCGCATGATCCTCGAACGCGTCTGGTCGCGGCCCACCCTCGAAGTCCACGGCATCGCCGGCGGCTTCACCGGCGCCGGCGCCAAGACCGTCATCCCCGCCGCCGCCACCGCCAAGGTCTCCATGCGCCTCGTCCCCGACCAGGAGCCCGAGAAGATGTTTGACCTGTTCTCCGCCTGGGTCGCCGCCAACGCCCCCCAGGGTGTCGAACTCTCCGTCCGCAAACTCAGCGGCGCCCCCGCCACCGTCGTCAATCCCGACCACCCCGCCATCGCCTTCGCCGCGGAAGCCTTCGAGGAGGTGATGCAGGCCAAAACCGTCTTCATCCGCTCCGGCGGCTCCATCCCGATTGTCGGCGAATTCGCCCATCATCTCGGCATTCCGACCGTCCTGATGGGCTTCGGTCTCCCCGACGACGGCCTCCACTCGCCCAACGAGAAGTACAAACTCGAGAACTTCTATCTCGGCATCCGGACCGTCGCCCATTTCTTCGAAAAGTACGGCGCCAGCCGCGGTTAAGAGGATCATCCAAGGCCCTGTGTCCCAGCCCGCGTCGCAGTCCGAGAGCGTGTTCCGCCACGCGGGCATTGCCAGCTTCGCGGTCCTGCTGAGCCGGATCAGCGGCCTCGTGCGTGAAGGCGTCATGTCCCGCCTGTTCGGCGCGGGCGCGGCCATGGACGCCTTCATCGTCGGTTTCCGCATCCCCAACCTGACTCGCGACCTGTTCGCCGAAGGCGCCCTCTCCGCCGCCTTCATCCCCACCTTCGTTGACTACCTCAACAAAAAATCCAAAGAAGAAGCGGCACACCTCGTCAACCTGGTCGCCACGGCCATCATCCTGCTTGTCGGTTCGCTCTGTGTCCTCGGCATCTTCGCCAGTCCCTGGCTCGTCGCCCTCGTCACCGGACACTGGGTCGAGGACGCCCCCGAGAAATACACCCTCGCCGTCCGACTCACCCAGGTCATGTTCCCCTTCCTCCTGCTGGTGGCACTCGCCGCCCAGGCGATGGGCGTCCTCAACTCCCTCAACCAGTTCACCGTCCCCGCCTTTTCGTCCACCTGGTTCAATGTCGGCAGCGTCGTCTTCGGCGTCCTCCTCGGCTTCGTCGCCGGCCCGCATATCGGCCTCGCCAGGATCGAAGGCATGGCCATCGGCGTCGTCATCGGTGGCGCCCTGCAGCTCCTCTGGCAGATCCCCTCCCTCTACCGCGCCGGCTTCCGCTTCCGCTTCGCCTTCGACTGGAACCACCCCGGACTCCGCCACATCTTCCACCTCATGGGCCCCGCCATCCTCGGCGGCGCCTCCGTCCAGATCAACGTCCTCGTCAACACCGTCTTCGCCACCTCCATCGACGACCCCATCCGCGGCGTCGATGGCCCCGTCGCCTGGCTCGGCTACGCCTTCCGCTTCATGCAACTCCCCCTGGGCCTTTTCGGCGTCGCCATCGCCACCGCCACCCTGCCCGCCATCGGCCGCAGCGCCTCCTCCGGCAACATGGAGGAGTTTCGCGAGACCCTCGCCCGCTCCCTCGGCCTCGTCTTCCTCCTCACCGTCCCCTCCTCCGTCGGCCTGATCCTGCTCGGCCCGTCCATCGTTGGCGCGATCTATGAGGGCGCCAAATTCCAGCCTTACGACACCCAGCAGACCGCCCGCGCCCTCTCCTTCTTCGCCATCGGCCTCGCCGGCTATGCCGCCACCAAAGTCCTCGTCCCCGCCTTCTATGCCTTGAAGGACTCCCGCACGCCCATGTACGTCTCCATCGCCTCCATCGCCATCAACGCCGGCATGGGTTACTCGCTCGTCCGCGTCGTCGGCATGGGCCATTCCGGACTCGCCCTCGCCACCTCGGCCGTCGCTCTCTTCAGCTTCTTCGTCCTCTTCTGGCTCATGAAAGTCCGCATTGGCGGCGTGTATGGCCGCCGCCTCCGCTCCGTCATCCTGAAGGTGACTCTGGCTTCCGCCGTCATGGGCGCCGCCGTCTGGGGCTCCTCCCACTTCATCCAGTCCCTCGCCGGCATTGCCCCCATGACCCGTCTCATCGACCTCGCCATCACCATCCCCCTTGGCATCGCCATCCTCTACTTCGTCTGCCGCGCCCTCCGCGTCGAGGAACTCTCCATGGCCGTCAATGCCGTCGGCGGCCCCATCGCCCGCCGCTTCTCCGCCCTCAATGCTAAACTCGGCAGTTGATGCACCCTGACATCTCCAACGCCCTCGTCGTCCAGGAACTCGACCTCCACATCGGCGGACTGAGGAAGGAGATCGCCCTGCTTCCCCGCCAGGTCGCTGAAATCGAACGACAACTGGAAGCCCACTCCCGCCAACTCGATCTCGAAAAGGCCGCCGTCGCCAACAATCTCAAGGAACGCAAGACGCTCGACGCCGATATCCAGGTCCACCGCCAGAAGATCTCGAAGCTGAAGGACCAGATGATGCAGGCCAAGACCAACGACCAGTACCGCGCCTTCCAGCACGAAATCGATTTCTGCGAAAAGTCCATCGGCGCCTGCGAGGACCGGATCCTCGAACTCATGCTCGCCGCCGAGCCTCTCGAAATCAACGTCAAAAAGGCCGAAACCGCTCTCGCCGAAGAGAAAAAGGCCGTCGAAAAGCAGAAATCAGAAGCCCGCGCCCGCACCGCCGACGATGAAGCCGCCCTCAAACGCGCTCTCGGCGAACGCGAAGACGCCGCCAGACAGGTCTCCCCGCCGGTTCTCTCCACCTACGAACGCCTCCGCGTCAAACACAAGGACGGCGTCGCCATCGCCGAAGTCGTCGAAGGCCAGTGCGCCTCGTGCCACATGCTCCTGCGCCCGCAACTCCTTGTCGAGGTCCGCGCCGGCTCCGAGGTCGTCGCCTGCGAAAACTGCCGCCGCCTGCTTTATCTCCCCATCCGACCCGTCGATATCGCTGCCGAAATGCAGCTTTAGCCCCTTGCCCCCCGCCCCCCGGGATGGCAAATTGGATTCAATATGCTCAGTTTCGAGCAATTCCTGACCGATACCGCGCGCCGGGGGGAGGCCGTCAACACCTTGTTTGAAGAACGTCTGTTCCACCTCGCGGGCATCCTGCAGCGGATCACCACCGCCCTCAACGAAGCGCAAATACCGCATGAAGTCGTGGGCGGCCTCGCCGTCCTCATCCACGTCGAAGAAGCCAACCCCGAATTTGCCACCCTCACCCGGGACGTCGATCTCATGGTCCGCCGCGCGGACCTCCCCCGGATTCAGCACGCCGCCGCCCGCGCCGGCTTCGCCTTCCGTCACGTCGCCGGGGTGGACATGCTCCTCCCCGCCGGCGCCGCCTCCGCCACGAACGCCGTCCACCTCCTTTTCAGCGAGGAGAAAGTGCGCCCACACGACCCCGTCCGCAAGCGAATTCACGGCCAGGAAGTCATGGTCGTCCCCGTCCCGGACCTCCTTCGGATGAAGCTGACGTCCAACCGCGACAAGGACCGCGTCCACGTCCGCGCCCTCGATGCCGCCGGCCTCATCACCCCCGAGGTTGAATCCACCCTGCCCGCCCCCCTCCTCGACCGCCTCGCCCACATCCGCTCCACCGAGTAATCCCCATGATGCATCGCCGCCTGACGCCTCTCCTCGCTGCTGTCCTCACCGCAGCCCTCCTCCATGCCGCCCCCAATCAGGCGCCGGTGCCCGGACGGGACACCGTCACCATCTTCGTCGTCGATCCGCTCGGAAACCCGCTCCCGGGCGCCAGTATTGAGGTCACTGAGGGCGATAGCACCTTGAAATGGAAGACGGATGACAAAGGCAAGGCCGAGTTCCGGGTTTCCGCTGGCGAACACTCCGCGCACATCGAGGCCACCGGCTTCCAGCGCAGCACCTTTCGGATCAATTCAATCTGGTCTACGACCCAGGTCATTGGGCTGAAACTCGGCAGATTGACTGATCCGCATCCGTCCCCGTTCGAGGTTCGAGTGTCGTCCAGAATCCCCCTGGGCAAACTCAACTTGGTGATGCTCAAGGGCCTCTACGCCGACAAGGAGTCCCAAGTCTTCATATCCGCCGCCAGAACCGGAAGGATCACGGTTGGCGACTTTGGTGGAACAGTGGTCGCCATCCTCGTCGTCGACGGTGAAGTCCGCTTCACCGGCGCCTTCGATCTCGTCCACGATGTGGGCGGCATCGAACTCACCCCCGAAGGCATCACCCCCCTGCCCCGCCCCTAGCCCCACATCCCCCCTTTTATCAGCTTACACCGGACCCTCAAGTCCGTTTTCAATGTTTCACTTGTGATACGATTTCGGCGAAGGGCCGCCTTGCCCGGAGGCGGTAATCTCAACCACGGAGTGACCCCACGTGAAGGTTTACGAAAGCACCGATGTCAGAAACGTGGCCCTCGTCGGCCATGGGAACTGCGGGAAAACCACGCTCGCCGCCGGCATGCTCTACGCCGCCGGCGTCACCACCCGCTTGACCCGAGTCGACGAGGGCAACACGCTTACCGATCACGACGACGAAGAGATCGCCCGGAAAATCACCATCTCCACCTCGCTCGCCGCGATCGAATGGAAAAAGAAAAAGCTGAACGTGCTCGACACGCCGGGCTTTAACCTCTTCATGTACGACACGAAGACCGCCATGGCCGCCGCCGATGCCGCTCTCGTCGTCGTCGATGCCGTCGGCGGCGTCGAAGTTCAGACCGAGAAAGTCTGGCAGTTCGCCGAAGACTTCAACCAGCCCCGCGTCCTGTTCATCAACAAACTCGACCGCGAGAACGCCTCCTTCGACCGCACTCTCGAAGCCATCCAGGAAGCCTTCGGCCGCCACTGCGTCCCCGTCGCCCTCCCCATCGGCTCTGAGCGCGACTTCAACGGCATCATCGATCTCGTCCACATGAAAGCCTTCCAGTACGAGCCCAATGGCTCCGGGAAAGGCAAGGAAATTCCCATCCCTGACGCCCTCGCCGCCCGCGCCAAGGAACTCCACGACGAACTCATCGAACACATCGCCGAAGGCAAGGACGAACTCATGGAGGAGTTCTTCGAGAAGGGGACTCTCGCCCCTGAGCACATGTATGCCGGCCTCCACGATTCCATCAAGGAGGACAAGATCTTCCCCGTCCTCTGTGGCTCCGCCCTCGCCAATATCGGCACCGACCTCCTGATGGATTTCGTCCTCGAATTCGCCCCCAATCCCACCGAACACCCCGCCCTCAAGGCCATGGTCGCCGGCGAAGAGGTCGAACGCCCCATCACCGACAAGGACCACGTCACCGCCTACGTCTTCAAAACCGTCGCCGACCCCTTCGCCGGCCGCCTCTCCTTCTTCAAGGTCTGCTCCGGCGTCCTCAAGAACGACGCCAACCTCGTCTGCATCCGCTCCTCGTCCACTGAGCGCCTCGCCCACCTCAGCGTCCCCCAGGGCAAGGAAACCCTCCCCGTGAACGAACTGCACGCCGGCGATATCGGCGTCGTCGCGAAACTCAAGGACGTCCTCACCGCCGATACCCTCTGCGAAAAGGGCGACTCCATCGCCTTCCCCAAGGTCGAAACCCCGGAACCCTCCATCGCCTACGCCATCTCCGCCAAGTCCCGCAATGACGAAGACCGCATGGGCAATGCCGTCAACCGCATCATCGAGGAAGACCAGGGCCTCCGCTTCTATCGCGACCCCCAAACCAAGGACTTCCTCCTCGCCGGTTCAGGCGGCCAGCACGTCGAAATCATCGTCAGCCGCCTCAAACGCCGCTATAACGTCGAAGTCGAACTGAACGCCCCCAAGATCCCCTATCGCGAAACCATCCGCGGCTTCGCCGATGTCCACGGGCGCCACAAGAAACAGACCGGCGGCCACGGCCAGTTCGGCGATATCAAGATCAAGATGGAACCCCTCGAACGCGGCCAGAAGTTCGAATTCGCCAACGCCATCTTCGGCGGCGCGGTCCCCAAGCAGTTCATCCCCGCCATCGAAAAGGGCCTCGTCGAAGCCGCCCAGAAGGGCTACCTCGCCGGATTCCCGGTCGTGGACTTCAAGGTCACCCTCTATGACGGCCAGTATCACGACGTCGACTCCTCCGAAATGTCGTTCAAGATGGCCGCCCGCAAAGCCTTCAAGCTCGGCATGGAACAGGCCAAGGCCACCCTGCTCGAACCCATCATGCAGGTCGAAGTGGTCGCCCCCGTCGAATACGCCGGCGACCTCATGAGCGACCTCAACACCCGCCGCGGCCGCATTCAGGGCATGGACACCAAGGGCGGCACCCAGATCATCCGCGCCCAGGTCCCCATGTCCGAAATGCTCACCTACCAGAACGACCTCACCTCGATCACCCAGGGCCGCGCCTCCTTCTCCATGGAAGCCTCCCACTACGACTACGTCCCGCAGCAGCAGGCCGAGAAAATCATCGCCGCCGCCCGCGCCGAAATGACCGGCGTCGAGGACGAAGACGAATAGTCCCAGGCCCCACAAACACTCAAACCAAAGGCCCCGGCTGGCAACCGCCCGCCGGGGCCTTCTCCTTTGAACTTGATCTGCGGATCAGTGCCGGAAGTGCCGGATCCCCGTGAACACCATCGCCACCCCCAAAGCATCCGCCGCCGCGATCACATCCGCGTCTTTCACCGACCCCCCAGGCTGAATGAACGCCGTCGCGCCGTTCGCCGCCGCCGCCTCCAACCCGTCCGGGAACGGGAAGAACGCGTCCGACGCCACCACCGACCCCGCCAGCGGCAGCACCGCCTTCATCGCCCCCACCTTCACCGAATCCACCCGGCTCATCTGACCCGCCCCCGCCGCGATCAACTGCCCGTCCTTCGCATACACGATCGCGTTCGACTTCACGTGCTTCGCCACCTTCCACGCGAACTCCAGCGACTTCCACTCCTCCACCGACGGCCCCCGCTGCGTTACGATCTTCGCCTCGGCCCGGTTCAGCGTCGCCGCGTCGGCCGACTGCACCAGATACCCCCCCGAGATCGACTTCACCACCGGCTCTTCCGATGCCCCGCCCCGCACCTTCACCAGCCGCAGATTCTTCTTCGCCATCAGGATCGACAACGCCTTGTACGAGAACCCCGGCGCCGCGATCGCCTCCACGAACAACTTCGACACTTCGTGCGCCGTCTCTTCGTCCAGTTCGCGATTGAACGCCAGCACACCCCCGAACGCCGACACTGGGTCCGCCGCCAGCGCCCGCCGGTACGCCTCCGCCAGTACGTCGTGCTGCGCGCAGCCGCAAGGGTTCGTGTGCTTGATGATCGCCGCCGCCGGCTCACTGAACTCGTTGATCAACTGCCACGCCGCGTCCAGGTCCACCAGATTGTTGTAGCTCAGTTCCTTGCCGTGCAACTGCTCGCCGTTCGCCACCCCCTCCGCGCCCGCCGCGTACAGCGCCGCCTGCTGATGCGGGTTCTCCCCGTAACGCAGCACCTGCCGGCCCGGCACTTGAATGGACAAAGTCTTCGGCAGTCCCGCCGGCTGATCTTTATAACGCCCGTCCTCCACCTCGATCTGCGCCAGCCTCGTCGTGATCGCCGCGTCGTAGCGCGCCGTCAGCGCGTACGCCTTCCGCGCCAGATCCCACTTCGTCTTCAGCCCCAGCGCCCCGCCGTTCGCGTTCATCTCTTCGAGCAGCGCGTCGTAATCCTCGGGGTCCGTGACAATCGCCACGTCCTGATGGTTCTTCGCCGCCGCCCGGATCATCGTCGGCCCCCCGATGTCGATGTTCTCGATCAACTCCTCGATCGTCGCCCCCGGCTTCGCCGCCGCGGCCGCGAAATCGTACAGGTTTACCACCAGCAGATCGATCGTCGGAATGGCGTGCGCCGCCAGCGCCTGCATGTGCGCCGGGTTCTCCCGGATCGCCAGAACTCCCGCCGCGATCCGCGGATGAATCGTCTTCACCCGCCCATCCAGCATCTCCGGAAAGCCCGTCACCTCCGCTACATCGTGGACCTTCAGCCCCCCTTCCCGGAGCAGCTTCGCCGTCCCGCCGGTCGATATCAGCTCGACGCCGAGGGCGGCGAGTCCTTGCGCGAACCCCACAAGTCCACTCTTGTCGGTCACACTGAGAAGGGCACGTTTGATTGCGGACATAAGTCTCTATTCTTTCACGAGTTGGGCGTTGCTACCATAGTTATCGTGGCATACCAGATCACCCTCCTCCCCGGCGACGGCATCGGACCCGAAGTCGCCGATGCAACCGTCCGCGCCCTCGCCGCCACCGGCGTCAAAATCGATTGGGACCGCCAGGAACTCTCCGCCGCCATCATCGAGCAGACCGGCACGTCCCTGCCCCCGCACGTCCTTGAATCCCTCGAACGCACCCGCATCGGCCTGAAGGGTCCCGTCACCACCCCCATCGCCGGCGGCTTCAAGAGCGTCAACGTCACCCTGCGCAAACGCCTCGACCTGTTCGCCAACGTCCGTCCCGTCTTCACCCTCCCGGGCCTCAAAACCCGCTTCCAGGACGTCAACATCGACATGGTGATCTTCCGCGAAAACACGGAAGATCTTTACTCCGGCCTCGAACATGAAGTCGTCAAGGACGTCGTCGAAAGCCTCAAAATCATCACCCGCTACGCCTCCATGCGCATCGCGCGCTACGCCTTCGAATACTCCCGCAAGAACGGCCGCAAGAAGATCACCGCCGTCCACAAAGCCAACATCATGAAGCTCAGCGACGGACTCTTCATCCGCTGCTGCCGCGAAGTCGCCGCCGATTACCCCGAAATCGCCTACAACGAACTCATCGTCGATAACGCTTCAATGCAACTCGTCATGCGGCCCGAAACGTTCGACGTCCTCATCCTCCCCAACCTCTACGGCGACATCGTCAGCGACCTCGCCGCCGGCCTCGTCGGCGGCCTCGGCGTCGTCCCCGGCGCCAACATGGGCGAGGATCACGCCGTCTTCGAAGCTGTCCACGGCTCTGCCCCCGATATCGCGGGCCAGGGCGTCGCCAATCCCACCGCCCTCATGTCCTCCGCCATCCTCATGCTCCGTTACCTCGGCGAACCCGCCGCCGCCGACCGCTTCCAGAAAGCCCTCATGGCCGTCTTCCGCGAAAGCAAACACCTCACCCGCGACCTCGGCGGCTCCGCCACCACCGAAGAGTTCACCTCCGCCGTCATCGCCCAGATCGAGGCCCTCGCGTGACCTGCCTCATCATCATCAACGAACCCCCAGCCGCGGAGCGCACCTACAACGCCCTCCGCCTGGCCACCGCCCTCACCGCCGATACCGAAACCGAAGTCCGCCTCTTCTTCATCGGCGATGGCGTCGCCTCCGCCGCCTCCGGCCAGCCCGAACCCGCCAACGGCCACAATACCGAATGGATGCTCCAGCGCTTCCTCGCCGGCCACCGCAAAGCCGGCGTCTGCCGCACCTGCATGGAAGCCCGCGGTATCACCGACGATCAACTCATCCCCGGCACCCACAAAAGCAACCTCGAGGAACTCTCCCGCCGGACCCGCGAATCCAGCCGCGTCCTCGTCTTCTGACCCGTCCAATCCCCGATCGCCTTCACTCCGCCCCTTCCCTGACCGGCTCTCCGGAAACCCCCGGCCCGCTCACAGCACGCCACAACCCGGTCTCCCGCCGCCCACACGTCTCCCCTTCACGGACGACACCACCACACCCCGCCCCCCGGGCCTGTCAACCGCCCGGATTCACCGGTTTCCCGCAGTTCGCGCAGAACCGCTCAATCCCCTCCAGGCTCACTCCACACCCCGTGCAGAAGCGGAACCCGGGCTGGGGCGTCTGCGGCGCGGCGGCCACCGGAGGTTCCGGATACGCCGGCGCCGGGGGATAAACCGGCGGCGGCATCGGCACTGGCGCCGGCGCCAGTCTCCCCCGGTTCAATGCCGGCCATTCCGAAAACGCCAGCCAGTACAACAAAACCAACCCCGCCAGCGGAAACAGAATCACCAGCGCCAGCGGCGCCGGATGCCCCGTCTTCCCGATGATCTTCCAGTACGCGACGATCGGTATAACGACGGACACCAGCGTCATCACCAGCCCGAACAGCAGCCCCGACCCCGCAATCAATGCCCCCAGTTCATCCGGATTCATCGTCCAAACCTCCTCGGCGTCTCGGCCTGCGCCGCCTTCAGCGCCGGCCAGTCCGCGAACGCAAACCACAGCAGCACAATCAGATTCACCAGCGGCAGGACCATCAACAGAGCCAGCGCGCCCGAATACCCCGCCCGTTGAAAAATGCGCCACTGCGGGATAATCACGATCGCCGCAAAAACCAGCACCACCACAATCACGAAGATCACCATAACGCCCGCAAACGCCGCTATTTCATCCACAATTCGTCCTCCTTCCCGCTTCGCTCGTCATACCCATTTAACACAATCCGGCCCCCGCCGCCATCACTCCGGCTTCCGCCCAACCGCGATCAGCGACGTCGGCCGCCACGGCAGCCATCCATCGATCCGCCGCCAGAACCACACCAGCCGGTCAAACACCCAGATCTGGAAGCGCGAAAAGGTCCGCCTCTTCAAAATGCGCCCGTTCACGAACCACCCCGGCCGCGTCGGCCGGTTGAAATACAACACCCGCTCCACCTCCAACCCCGCCTCCGTCATCTTCCCTCGCAACTCCTCCTCGCTGTACCGCCGGCAATGCCCCAGCGCCTCGTCCAGCGTCCCGTACACGCTCATCCCCTCCGGCACCAGCACCACCGCCCGCCCCCCCGGCGCCAGCGCCCGGTAGATATTCGCCAGCCCCGTCCGGTCATCCTCGACATGCTCCAGCACGTTCAGACAAACCACCGCGTCCACGCTCCCCTCCAGCCCGTCAAAATCCCCGGGCTCCGCCAGATTGCAGTGCCTCACCTCCATGTGCGGCCGGTGCGAGAACCGCGCCCGCAACCGCGCCAGATGCTCCGCGTCGATGTCCGTCGCCAGATACCGCTCCCGCCGCGGCGCCAGATGCCGCGACAGATTCCCGATCCCCGACCCGATCTCCATCACCCGCCGCCCCAAAAACGGCGTCACCGTTTCCGCCATCCACCGGTTGAACCGCGGCGCCCGCGACAGAATGTCCAAAATCTCCGGACCCGCCTCGCGGTAGATGTTCCGCGTCACCGCGCACCGCAAAATCGTGAAGACCGCCGCGACCGCGTCCCACTTCCCGATCTTCTTCCCCTCCTCGTACGTCCGTCCGTGATAACTGACCGGCGTCTCGTAAATCGGCACCTGCCGCTGCGCCAGCTTGATCGTGATCTCCGGCTCGAATCCAAACCGCGGCGACGTGATCGGAATCGACCGCAACAACTCCGTCCGCGCCGCCTTGTAACACGTCCACACGTCCGTCAGGTTCAGATCCGCCACCACATTCACCAGCGTCGTCAGCACCCGGTTTGCCAGCGAATGCCAGAAGTACAACACCCGCCGCTCCACCCCCACCGCGAACCGCGTCCCGAATACCGCCTCCGCCCGCCCCTCCAGCAACGGTCCCAGCAGCCGCTCGTACTCCCGCGGATCATACTCCAGGTCCGCATCCTGAATCACCGTGAACTCCCCTCGCGCCTTCCCCAGAGCCGTCCGCACCGCCGCCCCCTTGCCCCGGTTCTTCCCGTGCCGGAAAACCCGGATCAACCCCGGATGCGCCGCCGCTTCCGCCTCCGCGATCTCCGCGGATCCATCCGTCGAGCCATCATCCACCACCAGGATCTCCCGCTCCCCCGGCAGCGGCGCCGCCCGCACCCGCCGCAGCAACTCCGGCAGAAATTCTTCCTCGTTCCAGACCGGAACAATAATGCTGATCAGGGGTTGCGCCATGGCTGATCTCACATTGTGCCTGATTTGTCCCCACCCGTGCGGGCCAACCTTTGCTCCCAACCCTCCCGCGCGCGCATCCTGAAACTGATGCGTATCCTTCTGTTCAGCGGAAAAGGCGGCGTCGGCAAAACCAGCCTCGCCGCCGCCACCGGCGTCCGCCTCGCCCAACTCGGCTACCGGACCCTCGTCATGAGCGTCGACCCCGCCCACTCCCTCGCCGACTCCTTCGACCTCAAATCCGGCCTCTTCGACGCCTCCACCGCCGATCCCCGCGACATCGCCCCCAACCTCGCCATCCACGAGGTCAATATCCAGCGCGAAATCAAACGCCACTGGCAGGAAATCGCGGGCTACATCACCAGCGTCCTCAAAACCTCCGGCCTCAATGACGTCGAAGCCGAGGAAATGGCCATCTTCCCCGGCATGGAAGAACTCTCCGCCATGATGTACGTCAACCAGTGGCGCAAACAGAGCCGCTACGACGTCATCGTCCTCGATTGCGCCCCCACCGCCGAATCCCTCCGCTTCGTCTCCATGCCCACCACCCTCGACTGGTACATGAAACACGTCTTCCCCATGCAGCGCGGCATCCTCAAAGCCGTCCGCCCCCTCGCCAACCGCATCTCCCCCGTCGACCTCCCCACCGACTCCTACTTCGCCAATATCAAGGACCTCTACGACAAAATCGAAGGCATCGACACCCTGATGGAAGACCCCCAAACCACCAGCGTCCGCCTCGTCACCAATGCCGAAAAGATGGTCGTCCGCGAAACCCAGCGCGCCTTCGTTTACTTCTCCCTCCACGGCCTCACCGTCGACGGCATCATCGTCAACCGCGTCCTCCCCGATGAAATCCAGGACGGCTGGTTCGGCGAATGGCGCGCCTCCCAACAGCATTTCCTCAACGAGGTCGAACAGTACTTCGCCCCCGTGCCCGTCCGCCGCGTCCCCCTCCAGCAGCGGGAAGTCGTCGGCCTCGACCGCATCACCCATCTCGCCGGCCTCCTCTATGGCGAACACGACGACCCCGCCGCTATCGCCCGCACCGAACGCCCCTACACCTTCACCCGCGCCGGCGGCCACTGGGAGGTCCGCCTCAACGCCCCCTTCGCCGGCAAGGGCGAAATCGGCCTTTTCAAGAAAGGCGACGAACTCGTCGTCACCGTCGGCACCGTCCGCCGCCACATCGGCCTGCCCACATCCATGGCCGGCCTCACACCCGTCCGCGCCCGCCTCGATGGCGGTACTCTGGTGGTAGAAATGAAGGAGGCAGCATGAACGAAGAAACTAAAAACCAGTCCAATTCCTGCGGTGGCTGCCTCTGCGAAGGCGCCGGTCCCGCCCTCAGCGAGTTCCTCCGCCGCCTCGGCCCCCCGCCCGAGGCCAAACGCCACTTCGATACCGCCCGGGTCGAGATTCTCAAAGGTATTCGCAGCCTCATCGACCAGCGCATCAATGACATCGGCCGCCAGTCCGAGTCCAAAGGCGCGTCGATCACGGTAGAATAACTAGGCTTTGAGCCGCCAAAACCCTCTCACTCTTCTCGCCATCGCGAGCTATGAAAAAGGCCACGCCTTTCTCCGCCAGGCCAAAGCCGGGGGCGCCCGCGTCTTTCTGCTTACGTCCCTCAGCCTCAAGGAATCCGCCCAATGGCCTCGCGAAGCCCTGGACGACCTCTTCTACATGCCCGACGAGTCCAAGGTCTGGAACCTCGACGACACCCTCAAAGCCGTCAGCTATCTCGCCCGCACCGAACCCATCGACCGCATCGTCCCCCTCGATGACTTCGACCTCGAAAAAGCCGCCACCCTCCGCGAACACCTCCGCCTGCCCGGCCTCGGCGAATCCGCCACCCGCCACTTCCGCGACAAACTCGCCATGCGCACCGTCGCCGCCCGCGCCGGCATTGCCGTTCCTGACTTCATCCACGTCCTCCACCACGGCCGCCTCCAGGAGTTCATCGACCGCGTCCCCGCCCCCTGGGTCCTCAAACCCCGCAGTTCCGCCGGGGCCATGGGCATCAAAAAGATCCACGATGCCGCTGAACTCTGGTCCGCCCTCGAACAACTCGGCGACGAACAGTCCCACTACCTGCTCGAACGCTACGTCCCCGGCGACATCTTCCACGTCGACACCATCGTCTACAACGGTGAAATCCGCTTCAACGTCGCCAGCGGTTATGGACGCCCGCCCATGGACGTCGCCCACGGCGGCGGCGTCTTCACCACCCAGCTGATCGAGCGCGGTTCACCCCTCGAACAGAACCTGCTCGCTCTCAATCGCGAGGTCCTCGCCGCCCTCGGCCTGAACCTCGGCGTCGCCCACACCGAATTCATCGCGGGCCACGACGGCCGCCTCTATTTCCTCGAAACCGCCGCCCGCGTCGGCGGCGCCCACATCGCCGATCTCGTCGAAGCCGCCACCGGCATCAACCTCTGGGCCGAATGGGCCCGCGTCGAAATCGCCGGCGGCGAACAGGAGTATCAACTCCCGCCCGTCCGCGACGACTACGCCGGCCTCCTCGTCTCCCTCGCCAAACAGGAAAACCCCGACACTTCCGCCTACACGGACTCAGAAATCGTCTGGCGTCTCGACAAGAAAAACCACGTCGGCTTCATCGTCCGGTCGGCTTCAAGGGACCGGGTCACCGAAGTCATCAACTCCCTGACCGCCCGAGTCCAGAACGATTTCTGGGCGTTCGCCCCCGCGCGCGAACGCCCCACTGAGTAGCCTGCTTCCTTCACCCGCGCGCCGCGGCGGTGTTGCCACTCACGCGCCGGATTGCGTCCACAAGATGCCCAAAACTCCTCGACCGAGAGTCCTCGATCCGCAGGTGCGCCGCGATTGCCCGCGAGCCCGAGACCTTCTGATATCGCCGCTTCGTCAGCCGCTCCAGTTCCTGCGAGGGCGAACCCAGCCGGTCAGGTTCTCGGAACTTCCTCTCGTTTTGCCGTTGTGTCAGTCCACGAATGCCGAACGCCGCTTCCACCGCGGCAAGATCACCCAAATAGAACGATTCCAGTTCCCTGCAAGCAATTCGGACAATGACGTCGTTCTTTCCCGAGGCCTCGCATTTCCGCGACAACGCCTTCTTCAACTCCAGACAATCGGCGTTGTCCTGATCACGCAGCACGATAAATCGCGCTTGCGGGTTCACATACCCTCGGATCCGCCTCTCGATTTGCCTGTCGAGATCCTGTTTTCCTTCAAATACAATAAACCGGTACGGGATCGCCCGGTCGGCGGGAAGGACTCTTGGCAGCAGTTGTTTCAGAAATTCCCGGGCGGAAACTTCTTCCAGCAGGAATACTATTTCGCTCATTCAGGATCGGCCCCTGCAAAAAATCCCTGTTTCCAGAGATACCCCATTTTATCCCCGTCCTCCATGTACCGCTGCAACTGGGGATCTTCCTTCGCTCTCTTTATCTCCGACATTCCCTGCCGCTTCACCAGCCAGTACACTTCTTCCAGTCGGGCCGCATTCAACAGGTCCGGAGAATGGGTTGAGACAAGAACCTGCCCGCCGCGCCGCGAATACTCCCGGAACTCCTCCGCCAGTTCCTCCATCAAACTCGGATAGAGTTGATTCTCAGGCTCCTCGATGCACAACAGCGGATGGGGCTTCGGATCATGCAGGAGTATCAGATACGCCAGCATCTTGATCGTCCCATCCGAAACATACCGGTCCAGAAACGGCGTCTTGAACGATCCATCCTTGAATCGCAGCATCAGATATCCATCCGGCGTCGAGGCTGGCTCCACGCCCTCGATGCCGGGAACCCGCCGCTGCATCCTGCTCAATATCTCTCGAAATACTTCCGGATGGTTCTCGTGCAAATACTGCGCCACCCTCGGCAGATTCTCGCCGGATACCGTCAAATGCTCTGATTCTCCCGTAATCTCTTTCCGCCCTCGGGCCGCGCTGATGTGAAAATCCGAAACATGCCACTGCTCGAGCATCTGCCGCAGAGCGCTCGCCGCCTTGAATCGCTGGAATTGCCCCAAACCCTTAATCGCCAGAATGTCGGGAGACTCCAGTTGCTGCTTTTCCCGGGTCAATTCCGTGTCCGGCTTGTCGTAAGCCTCTTCGTTCGTGATGGCGTAGCCCTCGCCCTTCTCGAACCGGAGGAAATAGAAAGGCGCCCCGGCCACCCCTCGCTTGTAGCGCAGAAACTCGCTCACCACCACTGGCTGGCCGCCTTCCTGACCGATTTCCAGATGATAGGTGACCAGCCGCTCTTTCTCCGCGATCGGCATCCGAACCTGCAATTCGATGATGATTGTCTCGGTTTCGTGCCCCCTCGTCACCACTTCCGCGAATCGGCCCCGGGCGTCGAGCGCCTTCCGGACGCTGCCCGTCAGCGCGTCCCGCAAAAAGCCGAATACATCAAAAAACGTGGACTTTCCCGTCCCATTGGCGCCAACCAGCACCATGAAACGAGGCAAATCATCCACCTTCACCCGCTGAAGTGACTTGAAGTTCTGAACGAAGATCGATTCGAGGCGCATGATGGCATTGACCCCTTCTGGTCCGGCGCCGCCCTCTGGGCGGCGCCTTTCCTGCTCCGCTAGATTCTATCCAATGCAGACCGCCACTCGTCGCGGCTGCGTTCAAGAATCAGTCACCGCGCCAATTGCCGCAGCACGTAAGGCAGAATCCCGCCGTTGCGGAAGTACTCCACCTCGCGCGGCGTGTCGATTCGCACCTTCGCCTCGAACGTCTTCGCTGTCCCGTCGGCGGCTGTCGCTTTCACCGTCACCTGCTTCGAGCCCGTCTCGATCGCCGCGGGCACGCCCGTGATCTCGAACGTCTCGAAGCCCGTCAGGCCCAGCGATTGCCGTGTCGCGCCATCCACGAATTCGAGCGGCAGAACGCCCATCCCGACCAGGTTCGACCGGTGAATTCGCTCATAACTCTCGGCAATCACGGCCTTCACGCCCAGCAGCGCCACGCCCTTCGCCGCCCAGTCGCGCGAGGATCCCGAGCCATACTCCTTGCCCGCGAGGATCATCAGCGGCGTGTTCGTCTTGCGGAACTCGACCGAGGCATCGTAAATCGGCAGCGGCGCGCCGCCCGATTCCATCGCCGTCCAACCGCCTTCGGTGCCCGGCGCCAGTTCGTTGCGCAACCGGATGTTCGCCAGCGTCCCGCGCACCATCACTTCATCGTTGCCGCGCCGGGAACCATAGCTGTTGAAATCCGCCGGCTTCACGCCATTACCGATCAGGTAATTGGCCGCCGGACTCGTCTTCGCAATTGAACCCGCCGGGGAAATGTGATCGGTCGTGATCGAATCGCCCAGCATCGCCAGCACCCGCAACCCTTCGAGGTCGCGAACCGACGTCGCCGGGTCCACCAGCACGTCAAAATACGGCGGCTTCCGCACGTAAGTCGATTGCGGATCCCAGGCGAACGTCTCGCCCTCGGGCGTCTTCATCGACTGCCACATCGCATCGCCTTCGAATACTTTGCCATACTGCTTCTCGAAGAACTCCGCCCGGACGCTCTTCGCCATCAACTCGTTGATCTCTTCCGTCGTCGGCCAGATGTCGCGCAGGTACACCGGCGCGCCATCCTTGCCCGTCCCCAGAGGCTCCGTCTCCAGATCGATGTCCACCCGGCCCGCCAGCGCGTACGCCACCACCAGCGGCGGCGAAGCCAGGTAGTTCGCCCGCACCTGCGGGTTCACCCGGCCCTCGAAGTTGCGATTGCCCGACAGCACCGACGCCACCACCATCTGGTTCGCCGCCACCGCTTCGGAAACGGCCTCCGGCAGCGGCCCCGAGTTCCCGATGCACGTCGTGCAGCCATAACCGACCAGGTGGAACTTCAGCGCCTCCAGATACGGCATCACGCCCGCGTCGTTCAGATAATCGGTCACCACCTTCGAACCCGGCGCCAGCGACGTCTTCACCCAGGGCTTCACTTCCAGCCCTTTTTCGACCGCCTTCTTCGCCACCAGGCCCGCGCCCAGCATCACCGACGGATTCGACGTGTTCGTGCACGATGTGATCGCGGCGATCACCACCGCGCCGTCGTTCAGCGTATAACTGTCGCCATTCGCGCCCACTTGCGCCTGTTTGAAGGGGTTTTCACCCATGAAATCGACGAAATTGCGCTTCACGCCCGGCAGATCGATCCGGTCCTGCGGACGCCGCGGCCCGGCCAGCGAGGGCACCACCGAATCCAGATCGAGTTCCAGCGTGTCGCTGAATTCCGGTTCCGGCGAATCGGCCGTCAGGAACATCCCCTGCTCGCGATAATAGGCCTCCACCAGTTCAATCAGGTCCGCCGGACGGTTCGACATCCGCAGATACGTCAACGTCTGCTCGTCCACCGGGAAGACGCCGATCGTCGCGCCATACTCCGGCGCCATGTTCGAGATCGTCGCCCGGTCGGCCAGCGGCAGCGCCGCCACGCCGGGGCCAAAGAACTCGACGAACTTGCCGACCACGCCCTTCTTGCGCAGCATCTGCGTCACCGTCAGCACCAGATCCGTGGCCGTCGCACCCTGCCGCAACTTGCCGTGCAGCTTGAAGCCGACCACCCGCGGCAGCAGCATCGAAACCGGCTGACCCAGCATGCAGGCCTCCGCTTCAATCCCGCCGACGCCCCAGCCCACCACGCCGAGGCCATTAATCATCGTCGTGTGCGAATCCGTGCCGACCAGCGTGTCCGGGTACGCGAACGTCGCCCCATCCTGCTCGTTGCGGAACACGACGCCCGCCAGATATTCGAGGTTCACCTGGTGCACGATGCCCGTCCCGGGCGGCACCGCCCGGAAGTTGCGGAAGGCATTCTGGGCCCAACGCAGCAGAGCGTAACGCTCGCTGTTGCGGTGGTATTCCAGCAGCACATTCTGCTCGAACGCCTTGGGGGTCCCGAATTCGTCCACCTGCACCGAATGGTCGATCACCAGATCGACCGGGATCAGCGGATTCGCTTTCCGCGGGTCGGCGCCGATGGCGGCGAGAGCATCGCGCATCGCGGCCAGGTCCACCACACACGGCACGCCCGTGAAGTCCTGCAGCAACACACGCGCCGGCATGAACTGAATCTCGTTCTGGGGGCCGTTCGGTTCCCAGCGGGCCACGTACTCGATATCGGACTTGCGGACCACCACGCCATCTTCCTGGCGCAAGAGGTTCTCCAGCAGAACCTTGATCGAGTAGGGAATCCGGCTCAGATCGAAGCCCGCGGCGGCGAGGCTGGCGAGACGGTGAATCTGGTAGTCGCGGCCGCCGGCGCGCAACGGCGCGGCGCTTTGGAAGGAGTTCGTGCTGCTCATGGGAGTTACCTTTTCCATTCTACTCAAGCACGCCGGCCGGTCCGGCGCCACCGGACGCGGCGCCCGTCCGCGGTCGGGGCTCGAATAATGGCCATCGAATGACAGTTGACGTCAACAGACGGCGCATTTTAATCTGTAAAGGATTTTGCGCCAGGGCGGCACCCGCCGTGTCCGGCTTTTGGAGGAGTGAACATGAGAATTTCGCGGCATTGGCCGTTATCCGCGCTGTTTTGCCTGCTCTTGGGGACCACCGGCGCATCGGCCACATCGATCTCGGGATCGGTGCTTTACAGCAGTGAGACCGTGGGCGCCTTCGGCTCCTGGTCCATCGAATTTTCGTCCAGCAATCCCGGCACTTTGCTGCAACAGGTGACCATCGATTTGTCTCCGACGGGCCTCTATTTCGACTCCGCCATCGGACCGCCGGGCTATCTGCTGTGGCAGGATTTCCAGCCCACCAACGGCTCCGAGGTATCGACCGGACTGGGCGCCGTGAATCCCGGCACCGGCGGCGTGCTCGACGGCGGCACCTGGCTCGAGTTGAACTTCGCGAACTTCACTCCAGCCAACGGCCCGTTCACCTTCCTGCTCGATGTGGACGGTGTCGCCAATTACTCGGGGTGCGCGGGCGGCCTGCTTGGGATCCCCTGCCGCCTCGGCCGGAACCTTGACGCGAGCCTCGTCACCGCCGAGGAGATCGCGGGCGCGCTGGTGACCCTGAATTTCTACGTGCCGGGCTCGGGCTCCGCACAGATCATCACCTCGCTGGGCACCGTGGGCAGCCACACCGTCGAGGGCGGATTCGCCACGCCCGAGCCGGCCAGTTTCGTACTGATGGGCTTGGGTCTGGCCGGTCTCGCGTTCGTCAGGCGGGCTTCAGGAAGAGCCGCGCAAACTCGTCGCGCTGACTGACGGAACCGATCATGATCAAACGGGCGCCGGCGTGAAGGCGGTCCCCCGCGTGGGGATTGGTCACGACGGCGCCATTTTCTTCGATGGCGATCACGGTCAGCCCGGTCTTCGCGCCGATGCCGCTCTCGGCGAGGTTCTGGCCTTCCAGCACCCGCGGAACCGGCTGATAGAACAGTTCCACCCCTTCGCCGAGAATCACCATTTCCCGGCCTAAGACCCGCGAAAACACAATCTCCGACCCCAAAGACGCCTCGCCGAGCACGAAATCGGCGCCCGCGCGCGTGATGGCGTCCAGGTTGCGCTCGTGCGTGATCCGGCTGACGATCCGGATATCGGGCCGGAGGCGGCGGCAGTAGACGGACAGGTAGATGTTCACCGCGTCATCGTGCGTGGTCAACACCACCGCCGGCGCCTCGTGCAGACCGGCGCCGAGCAGCGTGTCGCGGTCGGCGGCATCGCCGATGATCAGACAATCCGGCACGTTCTCCAACGCCTGACGGAGGCTTGGATCCCGCTCAAGCAGGTGAACCTGCACGCCGTCCCGGCGCAATTTGCGAGTCGCGGCGCTGCCCACGCGGCCACCGCCGATCACCAGGACGGGCACGTCCACCGGCTTGCGGCGAGCGAATGACTGGTTCAGAGCCTCGATCTGCTCACGAGTGCCCATGACGAGGGCGACCGATTTCGAGTCCAGAACCCGGTGCGGATGCACCGGATGAAGCCGGCCCTGCACCCAGATCCCGACGACTGTCACGCCCGCGCGGTCGCGCAGGCGGCAGTCGCGGATCGATTTGCCCGCCAGCGGCGTACCGTGAATCGGCAGTTCGGCAATCAACTGGTCGCGGAAAGCGCCGACAACATGGGCCGCCGCGCCCTGGATGTTCACCCGGTGAGCGAGGTATTCACCCAGCAATTCGCCCAGAGCGATCACCTGGGTGGCCCCGCTGAGTTCGAGGATGTCCACCGAATCGAGATGGTTGGCCAGTGCGACGATCGGGACGTCGCGGGTGACCTCGCGGACGGTCAACGTGATGTTGGTGTTGTCGGGATCATCGTCATTGGCGAAGATCAGGCGGGCACCGGCGGCGCCGGCCGCCTCCCAATCGGACTGGGAGTCCTGGCGCGCATTCAAGACCGAATAGCCGTCCAGATTGTAGCGCGAGGCCTTCTCGGCGTCCGGTTCGAGCACGAAATAGGGGATATCGTGGCGCTTCAGTTTGTGGATGAGAACCGGCGTGATCATGTCCCAGCCGGCAATCAGGACATGGCCCTTCGTGCCCGGCGGCGCCGCCCGCGGCGCCCGGGCCCGGATTCGCGCTTCCAGCCAGGGCGCGTAGAAGTTGTGGATGAACATGAACGGCATCATGATCAGCAGCAGCACGATGCCGCTGAGCAGTACGACGACGCTGAAGACGCGCCCCAAATCGGATTCGAAAGTGATGTCGCCGAAGCCGAGAGTGCTCATCACGGTTAATGTCCAGTAGAGGCCCGTAAACCAGGAGAAATGGCGCCCTTCGACCTGCTCCATGATGACGTGGAACAAAACGGTGAAGAGCGCGATGACAGCCGCCAGGGTGATGAAGAATTTCACCAGAGACTTCAGGTTGCGTTTGGCGTCCCGAGTGGACAGGAATGTGGCGATTTGGGTGCCGAGCGTCTTCATGGCGCGAACTCCTCAGTGTGTCAGAATCCGAAGCCGCTTTGGAGCGCCTCCGGACACACTTCTCCGGGACGCCGGACATGCTTTTAGCTGACGAAGGGCGGGAGGGGCTTCCAGAGGTCCCTTTCAACTCCCGCCGGCCCGGTTTCCGTGATGGTTGCCGGGCGCCCGCCGCACGTTGACCCCCTTTTGGAGGGCTGGAAGGCGG
>ERZ761609.858-NODE-858-length-31429-cov-11.444317_pt1 | contig 31429 bp, 28 predicted proteins | sample MGYA00511163_ERZ761609 | MGnify/ENA primary metagenome ERZ761609 (study PRJEB28899, sample SAMN02445070) | bioreactor sludge metagenome | biome: EBPR sludge | place: Australia: Brisbane, Thorneside Wastewater Treatment Plant | collected 2011-12-16 ...
CGATCGGCCCGCGTCGCGCCCGCCGCTGATTGCCCGCAGCACCGGCCGGTTGGCTGCGGGCTGGTTCCTCACGCTCGCTTAACCACGCTGGACACTGGCTTGCCGGTGCCGGACGTGAACCGCTCGTCTGTCCACCAATCTGCAACGCTTGGTGCGGCATCCTCGTTCGACGAGGGGCAAGCGATGAACGCGGATGGTCTGTTTCTGAGCACGGCAACCTGGATGGCCGTTGCCATTGTTGCGCTGGCTGTCGCGGGTCTGTTGACCGGCACTGCAATCTTTCTCATTCGGGATATGGCGCGGCTGCGCAAGCGGGCGCGCTCGATCATGCGGCATGTTTCCGAACTTGACTGCGCACGCGCCGAGGCAGAAGCAAGGCTGAAAGCGGCCAGTTCGGCGGTGGAGAGCGCCGGCGCTTTCCTGATCATCTGCGACACGGACGGGACCATCCGCGACAGCAACCAAGCTTATCACGATTTCTGCATCCGGCATGGGCTCGATCCGTTGCGTTTCGATCTCGTTGGGGAAGCTGGCCGCAGCCGTGACCGGAACGGTCCGATTGACAGCGTTCTGGCCGGCGTCTCCGTTCGCTGGACCATTGGCATGGCACGAGCCGGCCAGGGTGCGCAGAGATGCGTCGCCATTGGCCAACCGGTTGCGGCCAAGCCTCAGATGGAGGATCAGAACGGCGCCAAGTCCCGCTTCCTTGCAACCATCAGCCACGAGATGCGCACACCGCTCAATGGCGTCATCGGCATGGCGGGGCTTCTGGATGATACGGCGCTGACGCTCGAACAGCGCAACTACGTTGATGCGATCCGCTCATCCGGCGAGGCGCTGTTGTCGCTGATCAACGAGATCCTCGATTATGCCCGCCTCGGCGCCGGCAGGCTCGAGCGCGTGCAGGAGCGTGTTGCCATTGCTCCTCTGGTTGAAAGCGTCGTGGAGCTTCTGGCCCCGCGTGCGCAGGATAGGGGCATCGAGATCGCCACCCTTGTCAGCCCGGACGTCCCACCCGTTGTGCTGGGTGATGCGGCACGATTGCGGCAGGTGTTGACCAATCTGGCCGGCAATGCGGTCAAGTTCACCGAACGCGGTGGCGTCGGCCTCAGGGTCGAGAGCCAGCAGGGTGGCATGATTGCCTTTACCGTTGCCGATACCGGTCCCGGCATTGCGATCGAGCGTCAACAGGCCGTTTTTGAGGATTTTGAACAGGCCGATTCCGATACCGGTCGCCGTCATGGCGGGTCGGGGCTCGGACTGGCGATTTCCCGGCGGATCGTCACCCATCTCGGTGGAACGATAGCGCTGATCAGCCGCCCCGGTGCCGGTTCGATTTTCCGTGTTGCCCTGCCATTGCCTGCCGCCAGCGAAGCAGCCGCAGAGGTGGCGGTGCCGAATGCGGTGCTTGCCGGCCAGCGCGTGGTCATTGTCTCGGCGTCTCCGTTCGAGGCGCCGTTTCTGGCCGAACGGCTTTCCCGGCTTGGTGCGCGGCCGCGGCTTGCGACGACCACCGGGCAGGGGCTTTCCTGTCTGGCAGATGCCGATGTCCTGGTGGTGGACGCGGCGCTGGGCTCTGACGCCTGCCGGCGCTTGACCGACGCCGCTGCCGCTGCCGGGGTCTCCCGCCGTATCGTCCTGCTGTCGCCGTTCGAGCGACGCAGCTTCGGCGCTCCCGCCGACGCAGGGTTTGATGGCTATCTGGTCAAGCCGGTGCGGGCCCGTTCGCTGATCGCCCGCTTTGCGTCGGATAATGGTCCTGAGCCGGCTGCCGGGGACGAGCTGCAGGCAACCCCGGCCAAGCCTCTCGCCGGCCGGCGGCTCCTGCTGGCCGAGGACAACCCGGTCAATGCGCTTCTGGCGCGCACCCTGATCGAGAGGCTTGGCGGCGATGTCGTCTGGGTGAAGGATGGGCTTGAGGCTCTGGCCCGGCTTGAGGCTCCCGATGAGGGAATGTTCGATCTTGCCCTGTTCGATGTCCGCATGCCGGGGTTGGACGGGATCGACCTGACCAGAAAACTGCGCCAACGCGAGAGCATGGGGGGAGCGCCCCACCTGCCGGTCATTGCCCTGACGGCCAACGCCTTCGCCGAGGATCGGGCGGCCTGCCTTGCTTCCGGCTTTGATGCCTTCCTGTCCAAGCCGCTTGACCGGGCGGTGTTTGAACAGACCCTCGCCGATGTCCTGAAAAACCCTCATAAGGCCGCGTGAACGTCACACGTTTGTCATCGGCCCGCCGTATCCCTATCGTGCTTTGGGTCGATCCCCGGCCCAGATTCCACGGAGAGGCGGCCAAGCCATGCTTCCGAACCGATCCCCGGCATTCCCGTCTCCTCCTGCACTTCGTCTGCTGAAACGGTGGACGCCGCGCCTGGCCGGTCCATCGACGCCGCATCGTTTTGGCCATTCCGCGCCACTGCCTGCGGGCAGTCTTTGCCGGCTGGGCTCGCTCGAGGTTCGTCTGGCACAGGATGCCGGCGACCTGCGCGCGGTTCAGCGGCTGCGCTACGAAGTGTTTTTCAATGAATGTCAGGCGGTGCCGACCGCGCGCATGCTTCTTGCCCGCCGTGATGCCGACCGGTTCGACCGCATCTGTGATCATCTGATGGTCATTGACCATGACGGGCAGGGGCTGTCCGGCCGCTCCGCCCGGCCAAAGGTTGTCGGCACCTACCGGTTGCTGCGCGGCGATGTGGCCGACGCGCACGGCGGGTTCTATTCGGCACAGGAATATGACCTGCGCGGGCTGATGCGCGCCCATCCCGGCGCCCGCGTTCTCGAACTCGGCCGTTCCTGTGTGCTCAAGCCCTACCGCACCAAGCGGATCGTCGAGTTGCTGTGGGCCGGTATCTGGGCCTATGTCCGCCATCATCGCATGGACATGATGATCGGCTGCGCCAGCCTGCCGGGCACGGATCCCGCTGCACTGGCCCTGCCGCTGTCTTTTCTGCATCATCATGCCCGCGCTCCCGATGCCTGGCAGGTCGCGGCCCTTCCGGATCGCTATGTGCCGATGAACCGCCTGCCAGCGGAGGCGGTGGAGTCCCGCGCGGCGCTCGGCGTGTTGCCACCGCTGGTCAAGGCCTACCTCAGGCTCGGCGGCCGGTTCGGCGATGGCGCTGTGGTGGATCGCGCGTTCGGTACGACCGATGTGCTGGTCATTGTCCGCGTCGCCGATATCGCCCCGCGCTACATTGACTTCTACGGCGCCCGCCGCGAAGGGCGAGGAGAGGAGGATTGACTGTCTACGCCGGCCGATGCGGCCGCGGCGGATTGCAATAGGCCGAATCGTCAGCCGAATTGCAGGGCATGCAGCTCAGCCGGTTCATGCGGACAAGAGCCATGGCCGTGCCGCCAAGAAACAGCACCAGCCCCAGAACGACAAAGCCAGACACGTTCTCACCCCTGAAACGTTGGCAAAAAAGCCTTATAGCAAACTCGTCGGGGCCTACCGCGCGGATTTGCACGCTATGCTTGAGAAAGTGTTGGCCTGAGCTGCGGGAGGCTGGATCAGTCGCCACACCCGCCGCCGTCGCCGCCACTGTCCCCGCTACACGAATCACTGTCGCTGGAACTTGCGCTGCGGCCACCCTCGCCGCTGCTGCCGTCGGACATCGAGGTCACAGTGCCATCGGACCGTCGCCCATAACGGGTGTCGGCTATCTTTCTTTTCGCCGTCATGGACTTGAGGACCAGACTGCCGAGCCACAGCGTGCCGGCAATGGCCACAACAGAAGTGACGATCACGGAAGGAGGGATCACGGTCGCGTCTCCGGCATTCCGAATTTTATCATTGGCCATAGACGGTGACAACGCGCCCGCTGCTTCGCTGTGAAAGGCGAAATCCCGCCGCCTCCGCTCTTGCGCGCAAACGGCCCCCTTCCTATATCCGCCCTCGACAGCCGGATGCTTCGGGTCCGGCAGGGTTTCCGCTTCAACAAGGGATCACCGCCATGGGTAAAGTGATTGGCATCGACCTCGGCACCACCAATTCCTGCGTCGCCGTGATGGACGGCTCGACGCCGAAGGTTATCGAAAACTCGGAAGGCGCGCGCACCACGCCCTCGATCGTCGCCTTCACCGACGACGGCGAGCGCCTTGTCGGCCAGCCGGCCAAGCGCCAGGCGGTGACCAACCCCGAGCGCACCTTCTTCGCCATCAAGCGACTCATCGGCCGCACCTTCAACGATCCGATGACGCAGAAGGACATGGGCCTCGTCCCCTACAAGATCATCAAGGCCGGCAACGGCGATGCCTGGGTGACGGCGGACGGCAAGCAATATTCGCCCTCGCAGATTTCCGCCTTCACGCTGATGAAGATGAAGGAGACGGCGGAAGCCCATCTTGGCCAGCCTGTGACGCAGGCCGTCATCACCGTTCCGGCCTATTTCAACGACGCCCAGCGTCAGGCCACCAAGGACGCCGGCAAGATCGCCGGCCTTGAAGTTCTGCGCATCATCAACGAGCCGACGGCGGCGGCGCTCGCCTATGGCCTCGACAAGAAGAAGGCCGGCACCATCGCGGTCTATGACCTCGGCGGCGGCACCTTCGACGTGTCGATCCTCGAGATCGGCGACGGCGTGTTCGAGGTCAAATCCACCAACGGCGACACCTTCCTCGGTGGCGAGGATTTCGACATGCGCCTCGTCGAATATCTTGTCGACGAGTTCAGGAAGGAGCAGGGCATCGACCTGAAGAAGGACAAGCTCGCCCTCCAGCGCCTCAAGGAAGCGGCGGAAAAGGCCAAGATCGAACTCAGCTCCTCGGCCCAGACCGAAATCAACCTGCCCTACATTACCGCCGATGCGTCGGGCCCCAAGCATCTGACGCTGAAGCTCACCCGCGCCAAGTTCGAGAGCCTCGTCGATGACCTCATCCAGCGCACGGTAGAGCCGTGCAGGAAGGCGCTGAAGGATGCCGGGCTCAGCGCAGGGCAGATCGACGAGGTCGTGCTCGTCGGCGGCATGACCCGCATGCCCAAGGTGCAGGACGTCGTCAAACAGTTCTTCGGCAAGGAGCCGCACAAGGGCGTCAACCCCGACGAGGTGGTGGCGATCGGCGCGGCAGTGCAGGCCGGCGTGCTGCAGGGCGATGTCAAGGACGTGCTGCTGCTCGATGTGACCCCGCTGTCGCTGGGCATCGAGACGCTGGGCGGCGTATTCACCCGCCTGATCGACCGCAACACGACGATCCCGACCAAGAAGAGCCAGGTGTTCTCCACTGCCGAGGACAACCAGCAGGCCGTGACCATCAACGTGTTCCAGGGCGAACGCGAGATGGCGCGCGACAACAAGTCGCTCGGCCGCTTTGATCTCGACGGCATCCCGCCGGCCCCGCGCGGCATGCCGCAGATCGAGGTCACCTTCGACATCGACGCCAACGGCATCGTCTCGGTGACCGCCAAGGACAAGGCCACCGGCAAGGAGCAGCAGATCCGCATCCAGGCCTCGGGCGGCCTGTCGGATGCCGACATCGAAAAGATGGTCAAGGACGCTGAAGCCAATGCCGCCGAAGACAAGAAGCGCCGAGAACTCGTCGAGGCCAGGAACCAGGGCGAGGCGATGATCCATTCGGCGGAAAAGGCGCTGAAGGAGCATGGCGAAAAGGTAGGCGCAGCCGAAAAGGAGGCGATCGAAAAGGCGGTGTCCGAACTGCGCGAGGTTGTTTCGGGCGATGATGCCGAGGTGATCGCGGCCAGGACGGAAGGCCTGATGCAGGCCTCCATGAAGCTTGGCGAGGCGATGTACAAGGCCAGCCAGGAAGAGGCCGCCCATGCCGATGCCGCCAAGCACGCCGCCAAGGACGATGTCATCGACGCCGACTTCAAGGAAGTGAAGAAAGACGACAAGAAGGGCGCCTGATCGCCTCCATCGCGCCGGAACTGAGGGCCGCAGCAAGCAAGCTGCGGCCCTTGTTGTGCCAAGCCCGGCATGGCAGAGAGAACCGCGATGAGTGAATGTGCCCCTGTCTCACTTTCAACCCGGCTGACAGAGCGATTCGGGATTCGAACCCCCATCCTGTCGGCGCCGATGGCCTTTGCCGGTGGCGGTGCGCTGGCGTCTGCCGTCACCGGGGCGGGCGGACTTGGGCTGATCGGCGGCGGTTATGGAGATGATACCTGGCTTGACGAACAATGGCGACTGGCAGGGCCGTCAGCCATCGGCGTTGGCTTCATCACCTGGTCCTTGCGCAAATCGCCCGCCTTGCTGACGGCTGTTCTCAGGCATCGCCCGAAAGCGGTGATGCTGTCGTTCGGCGACCCGCGCCCCTTTGTCGACGAGATTCGCGCCGCTGGCGCGGCGATCATCTGCCAATGCCAGTCGCTCGACCATGTCTGGGACGCGATCGACATCAAGGCAGACGTTATTGTCGCGCAGGGCACCGAGGCGGGTGGTCACGGCGCCCTGCGCGGCCTCGTTTCCTTTGTCCCGGAAGCGGCGGATCTCATCCGGGCTGAGGCTCCTGAGGCGATTCTCGTCGCAGCCGGCGGTATCGCCGACGGCCGCGGGCTTGCTGCGGCGCTTGCCCTGGGGGCAGAGGGCGTGCTTGTCGGCACGCGATTCTGGGCCTCGCGCGAGGCACTGGTCCATCCCCGCCATCACCATGCCATTGTCGAGGCGACGGGCGATGAAACCATCCGCACCTCGGTGGTCGATATTGCACGACAGATAGCCTGGCCGCCCGGCTTTACCGCTCGGGTACGACGCAACGCGTTCACCAGTCGATGGCATGGGCACGAAGCTGCCCTTGCCGATGCAATTGCCGCCGAGGCGCCGCGCTACCGCCAGGCTTTTGTCGAGGGAGACCCTGACAACACCGGCGTCTGGTTTGGCGAGGCAGCGGGATTGATAGCCGACATACAGCCTGCGGCAGCGATCGTGCAGTCCATGACCAGCGATGCCCTGGCAATTCTTCGCCGGTTGGGCGGTCAAGATGCGCCGACCGGGTAGGTTGCGTCTTGCGAATCCGCGTCATAATCCCCATTAGTGCGTAACACTCTGCTTCCCCGGCCCGCGCGCCGCGATGAGGGATCATCATCGCAATGCCAAAACGCGACTATTACGAGGTTCTCGGCGTTCAGAAGAATGCTGACGAGGCCGCGCTGAAGAGCGCTTTCCGCAAGCTCGCCATGCAGTATCACCCGGACAAGAACCCCGGCGACAAGGCGGCGGAAGCCAAGTTCAAGGAACTCAACGAAGCCTATCAATGCCTGTCCGACAGCCAGAAGCGCGCCGCCTATGATCGCTTCGGCCATGCTGCTTTCGAGCAGGGCGGCGGTGGGCAGGGACCGTTCGGTGGCGGTGGTGGCGGGTTCTCAGGCATGGGCGACATATTCGAGGATCTGTTCGGAGAGGTCTTCGGCGGCGGGCGCCGCTCCTCCGGCGGGCGCGAACGCGGCGCCGATCTGCGCTACAATCTGGAAATCACGCTTGATGATGCTTTCCGCGGCAAAGCGGCGACCATCAAGGTGCCGACCTCGATCACCTGCGAAGCCTGTTCAGGCTCGGGCGCCAAGGCCGGCTCCAAGCCCAAGCGCTGCGCCACCTGCGGTGGTCACGGCCGGGTGCGGGCGACGCAGGGGTTCTTCTCGATCGAACGCACCTGCCACGCCTGCCACGGGCGCGGCGAGACCATTGACGATCCCTGTCGTGCCTGCAACGGTGGCGGTCGGGTCACCCGCGAACGCACCCTGTCGATCAACGTTCCGGCCGGCGTCGAGGATGGCACCCGTATTCGCCTGTCAGGCGAGGGCGAAGCCGGCCTGCGCGGCGGCCCGTCCGGCGATCTCTACGTATTCCTGTCGGTCAAGCCGCACGGCCTTTTCCAGCGCGACGGCGCCGATCTCTTCGCCCGGGTGCCGATCTCGATGGTCGCTGCCGCGCTCGGAACCGAGATCGCGGTGCCGACACTTGACGGCACCGATGCGAAGGTGAGGATTCCCGAAGGCACCCAGTCGGGCAAGCAGTTCCGGGTGAAGGGCAAGGGGATGCCGGTGCTGCGATCCAAAGACCGGGGCGATCTGTTCATCCAGACGGTTGTGGAAACGCCGCAGAATCTCACCCGCCGCCAGAAGGAACTGCTGCGAGAGTTCGAACAGGGGTCCGCCGACGGCACGCACCCGGAATCCGAAGGCTTCTTTGCCCGTATGAAGAAGGACTTCTTCGGAGGTCAGTAGGCGGGCGCCTGACCCTGGGGCGTTTTCAGGAAGGGCGGAGTCCGGTTCGCTTGAAAATGCTCCAAGCCCGGTTATTCCAAACCGGATTTCAGGTCGGCAGGCTGTCGGTTGGCAACGTCTCGTCGAGCCTGAGCACCGCAGCCAGTAAGGCAGCTGCCCCGGATTCGGCCTGCTCGGGTGTCATCGCTTCTTCCGGAGCATGGCTACGTCCCCCCTCGCAAGGGGTGAAGATCATGCCCACCGGCCCGGTTGCCGCGACGAAAACACCATCATGGCCGGCACCGCTGGGCAAATCCACCGTCGCCAGTCCAAGATCATGTGCCGCATGCCGGATTGCGGACCGGATCACATCGGCACAGGGGGTTGGCAAGGCGTGGCTGATCTCGCTTCGCGCCAGCTCAAGGCCGAGAGCGGCAAGGCGGTCCTTTGTCCGCTCTACCAGCGTGTCACCGAACCGGCGGACTGCAGCATCATCGCCGGAGCGAACCTCCAGCGTCATGACCACCCTGCCTGGAACCGCATTGGCGGCATTCGGTTCGACTTCGATGTGGCCGATTGTGGCAACCAGAGGCTTGGCCGTTCCCAGCGTTGCCGTAGCGGCGGCGGAGGCTTCCCCGATCACATGAGCAGCGCCGACAAGCGCATCCTTGCGCAGGTTCATCGGTGTGGCGCCGGCATGGTCGGCGCGACCGGAAATCATCCAGCGCTCGCGGCGAATGCCGACAATGTCGGTAACAATGCCGATCGGCGTGCCTGACCGTTCAAGCACGATGCCCTGTTCGATATGGACCTCGAGATAGGCGGCGGTGCCCCCCTTGGCTCGCCTGACACCCGCCAGACGCGACGGATCGCCGCCAACATAGGCAATCGCCTCCGCCAGGGTCATGCCATCAGGGCGCCGGCGATCTAGATCGGCGGGGGAGAGGGCTCCGGCCCAGGCCCGGCTGCCGATGCAGGACAGTCCGAATTCCGAAGGCTCCTCGGCTAGGAAATCGACGACTTCCAGCGGGTGCCTCAGCCGCTTGCCTGCTGCCTGCAGGGCTTCGGCCACCTCAAGCGCCGCCAGAACGCCCAGAACACCGTCATAGCGACCGCCGGACGGCACGGTATCGGAATGCGACCCGATGACAATCGGCTTGAGGTTGTTGTCGCTGCCGCCAAGCCGGCCTATCAGATTGCCGCCAGCATCAATCTGCGTCACCAGCCCCGCCCCGCGGAACGCATCAGCGATCCAGGCTCGCCCCTCGATAAACCGCGGCGTGAAGGAACGCCGCGTATAGGGACGGTCGGGCTCGGTGATGGCCGCCATGGCTTCAAGCCGGCGCCAGAGACGTTGGCCGTCGACACGCATGGCTCAGACCTCCTGGCGCTGCAAAATCATGCTGCTGTCATTCATGCCGGGGCACACGTCCGAGACACTTAGACCCGGTGATCGTCCAGAGCACGGATTCAAATCCTGAACGACAGGCTGGAAACCTTTCATAGTCCAGTTTTCCTGGCCGCGCGAGGCCGAACGCCGCCCGGCAACGGCAGGCTGGCGAAATCCGCTCCGGCGACACCAACACGGACAGCCGCAACAGCCTGCGCGCATCCGGGCACTTTTACGCAGCGTCCTGCTGGTCTATGCAGTTTGCAAGGAGAGCAGCCCCCGTGAACAGCGTCTTTTCCCGATTGCCCACCACCATTTTCGATACGATGTCCCGGCTGGCGCGCGAGCATCAGGCCGTCAACCTCGGGCAAGGCTTCCCCGATGATCCTGGGCCGCTCGATGTGCGGCAGAAGGCCGCCGAAGCCGTGGTGCATGGCTGGAACCAGTATCCGCCGATGTTCGGCCTGCCGGAACTGCGTAAGGCCGTTGCCCGCCACTACCAGCGGTTTCAGGGGATCACGGTCGATCCGGAGCGCGAGGTGATGATTACCTCCGGCGCGACCGAGGCGATTGCCGGAGCCCTGCTGGCGCTGATCGAGCCGGGCGACGAGGTGGTGCTGTTCCAGCCGATGTATGATGCCTATCTGCCGCTGGTGCGCCGTGCCGGCGGTGTGCCGCGCTTCGTCAAGCTGCGGCCACCGCACTGGCGCTTCACCGAATCGGACCTTGCCGCGGCCTTCACCGATCGGACGCGTGTTGTCCTGTTCAACAATCCGCTCAATCCGGCCGGCGTCGTCTATGACCGGGAGGACCTCGAATTGCTGGCCCGCTTCTGCGTCCGCCATGGCGCGATCGCGGTCTGCGACGAGGTCTGGGAGCATGTCATCTTCGACGGCAAGCATCATGTGCCGTTGATCGGCCTGCCCGGCATGGCCGAGCGCACCGTCAAGATCGGCTCGGCCGGCAAGATCTTTTCCCTGACTGGCTGGAAGGTCGGCTTTGTGCTGGCGGCGCCACCGCTGATGCAGGTCTTGTCGAAAGCCCATCAGTTTCTCACCTTCACCACGCCGCCCAATCTGCAGGCGGCCGTCGCCTATGGGCTCGACAAGGAGGACAGTTATTTTGCCGGCATGCGGCAGGGCTTTCAGCGAAGCCGTGACCGTTTCGTCGCCGGGCTGACGGCGCTCGGCTTTGACGTCCTGACCTCGACCGGGACCTATTTCGTCAATGTCGACATCTCCAGCCTGGGTGAGACTGACGATGCCGCGTTCTGTCAGCGCCTGGTTGTGCAGGAAGGGGTGGCGGCGATCCCCGTTTCGGCCTTCTATGCCGAGGATGCCGTGCGCAGCGTTGTCCGCTTCTGTTTTGCCAAGGCAGATACCACGCTTGATGCCGCACTGGACCGGCTGGCAAGGCTCAAACGCTAAACCCAGCCCGGCCGCTTGCGCTGCCGACGCATAGACCTTACCAAAACACCAGAGCATGTCAGATTTGAAGCATGGGAGGAATTCATGTCGGTTCGCCTGATCGGCCTTGCGGCGGTGCTGGCCTCGTCCGTTGCCTGGGCACAGGACAGGGCGGTCAACGTCTACAACTGGAACGACTATATCGATCCGAAGGTGCTCGAGGATTTCACCCGCGAGACCGGCATCAAGGTCGTCTATGACACCTACGACAACAACGAGATTGTCGAGACCAAGATGCTGACCGGCAAGTCCGGCTATGACATCGTTGTGCCCTCGGGCCCGTTCCTGCAGCGGCTGATTCAAGCCAAGGTCTTCGAGAAGCTGGATCAGGCGCGGCTGCCGAACCTCAAGCACATGTGGGCTGAAGTCCGGCAGAAGCTGGCCGTCTACGATCCCGGCAATGTCTACGCGGTCAATTATCTCTGGGGCACGACCGGCATCGGCATCAACGTTGCAAAGGTCAAGGAGCGGCTGGGCGATATGCCGCTCAACTCATGGGATCTGGTGCTGAAGCCGCAGGTGGTCGAAAAGTTGAAGGATTGCGGCGTCTACATGCTCGACGCCCCCGAAGACGTGTTCCCCGGTGTGCTGCGCTATCTCGGGCTGGAACCGGCCTCAAAGAAGCCCGAGGATATCACCAAGGCTGCCGATCACCTGATGAAGGTGCGCGGGGCTGTGAGAAAGTTTCATTCCTCCGAGTATATCAATGCGCTTGCTGCCGGCGACATCTGCGTTGCGCTCGGCTATTCGGGCGATGTGCTGCAGGCCAGGCGCCGCGCCGAAGAGGCCAACAATGGCGTCAAGATCGACTACCTGATCCCCAAGGAAGGGGCGCTGATGTGGTTCGATTCCTTCGTCATTCCGGCCGACGCGCCAAACAAGGGCAATGCCTACGCCTTTCTCGATTTCATGATGCGGCCCGATGTGGCGGCCCGCAACTCCAACATGGTCTCCTATGCCTCCGGCAATCTCGCGGCCAAGGCCGAGATCAAGAAGGAGATCCTCGACAACCCCAATATCTACCCCGATGCCGCGACATTCGCGCGCCTGTTCACCAACACCGCCTATGACGAGCGGGTCCAGAAGGTGGTGACGCGGCAGTGGACGCGGGTGAAGACCGGAAAATAGGCGTATGCGGGTCGCCTTCCCGGCGCTGCTGGCCGACATCGGCGGCACCAATGTGCGCTTTGCCATGCTGGCGCGGGCGAATGCACCGCTGTCGGACTGTCTGCGCTTTGAGACTGGCGGCGTGCCCGATTGTGCCGCAGCCGTGCAGATGGCTTGTCGCAAGGCCGGCTGGCCGATGCCGGCCAGCCTGCTGCTCGGTGCGGCCGGGGCGATCAGCGGCCGCTCGGTGCGGCTGACCAATGCCGCCTGGGTGATCGACGGGCCGGCGTTGGCGCAACGGCTCGGCTTGCGGCAGGGGTTGCTGCTCAATGATTTCGAGACGCTGGCACTGGCCCTGCCCGCGCTGGCATCGGATGACCTCATGCCGATCGGAGCTGGCCTTTCGGGGCACGGCACAAGGCTCATCGTCGGCCCCGGCACCGGTCTCGGGGTCGGCGCCCTGATCAGGGCTGGCCAGACTCTCATGCCGGTCTCGTCCGAGGGTGGTCATGCGGCGCTGGCCGCCGGCTCGCCTGCCGAACACCGCCTGTTTGCCCGTCTGGCGGCCGATGGGCGCAGCCTGTCGGCCGAAAGCCTGCTGGCGGGTCCGGCACTGACCCGGTTGCGGCTGGCGTTCGATCCCGCCTGCCCTCCGGACGCGGCAAGGCCGCCGGCGATTGTCGAGGCGGCACTGGAAGGAGACCCGGCGTGCCGGCAGGTGATCGACCTGTGGCTGACGCTACTCGCCAGGTTCTGTGCGGGCATGGCGCTGACCTTTCTGGCGACAGGTGGCGTTTTTCTGGCTGGCGGGATCCTGCCGCGCCTCCGGTCGCTGATCGATGCGGCGGCTTTTCGCGCGGCATTCGAGGACAACAGCGCCCATGCCGAGTTGCTCGGCCGGATACCGGTGCAGCTGGTGACGGCGCAGGAGCCGGGGCTGATCGGCCTGGAGGCGCTGGCCCGCGCCCCGGAGCGCTATCTGCTGGATTATGCCGGTCGGGCATGGTGCTGAACCGGGCTAGAGCATTTTCAAGCGAAGTGGATTCCGGTTCGCGTTAAGAAAATGCGATAAAACAAGAAGATAGAGCACATTTACGTGAACTGGAATTAACTGAAAGCGCTCTGGATTTGCGATCAGCACCTAAGAACGATCTTGGGCGCGCTGGCGACACCGGCATCAATATCGCGGAAGGCCTGCGCCCCGTCGGCCAGCGGCCGCTCCGCAAACCATGTCAGCGATCCGAGCGCTCCCGAGGCCAGAGCGGCGATGGTCTGATGAAAATCGACCGGGGTATAACAATAGGTTCCGGTGACAATGATCTCCTGCAAGGTGATCTTGCGGATATCGAGGCCCTCGGCACCCGGCAGCAGACCGGCATGGACGATGACCCCGCCGGGTCTGACCATCGCCGAGGCAGCGGCGCGCGTGGCATTGGCGCCCACCGCGTCGATCACAAGGTCAATGGTGTTGTCGGCGGGCGCTCCGGCTGAGCCGGGCGCATAGACCGTAAACCCTTCCTCGGTCTCGATCAGGCGGGTTCTGAGCGGGTTGGTCTCGGCGATACGGATGTCCTTTGCGCCAAAATGACGGGCAACGATGGCTGCGGCAAGACCGATGGCGCCGCCACCCAGCACCACTACGCGGCAGCAGGCCAGTGGCTGATGCAGCTGCTGCATGCCAATCCGGACCGCGTGCCACGAGACAGCCACCGGCTCTGCCAATGCCGCATGTGTGATCGGCATGGTCGCAGGAACGGCCACCGCATTCGGCGCCGGAACCCTGACATATTCGGCAAAAGCCCCCGGGCGGGGCGGCATGGAGATGATCTGCCGTGTCGGGGAAAGATGCCAGCGCCCCTCGATCGCATAGGGGCAGGCGGGATCGACAACCAGCGGGTTGATCGTCACGCGCTCGCCGTCCCGTGCGCCCCCGACGATGCGGCCGGCCGCTTCATGGCCGAGGATCAACGGCGCCGGCCTGCGGCTGTCATGCCCGTGATAGGCATGCATGTCCGAGCCGCAGATGCCAACAGCCTCGATCCGCACCAAAACCTCGCCCGCTTGCGGAACGGGATCGGGTTCGTCGCGATAGGCCAGACTGTTGGGGCCGGTGTAGACAAGCGCCTTCATGGAAAGTTCCTATTTCGCGGTAAAGCCACCATCGACGGCCAGCGTCTGCCCGGTGACATAGGCTGCGGCATCCGAGGCCAGGAATACCGTGGCACCGGTCAGATCGTCCAGATCTCCGTTGCGACCGATGGCCGTCTGGGCTGCGTTGCGCGCAGCGCGCTCGGGGTCGCCGAACACCGGCGCCGTCAGCGGCGTTGGGAAAAACCCAGGAGCGATGGCGTTACACGTCACCCCATGGCGTGACCATTCCTCGGCGATGGCGCGGGTCAATTGCACGATGCCGCCCTTGCCGGCGCCATAGGGCGCGCTGTTGGGAAAGGCACGGCTGCTCTGCAAGGAGGCGAGGTTGATGATGCGGCCCCAGCGCCGCGCGGCCATGGCGGGCGCAAAAGCCTGGGTGAGCAGGAAGGGCGCGCGCAGATGCAGCGCCATATGCAGATCGAACGCCGCTGCCGTCACCTCGGCAAAGGGCTGGCGCAGGTTCACCCCGGCCGCATTGACCAGAATGTCGATGTCGGTGCCGCAGCAGGACGCGAGCGAGGGACCGACTGCGGCATCGGCAAGATCCGCAGCAACGGCGACGGCATCGATTCCATCCTGCCGCAGGCCGGTTGCGGCCTGCGCCAGCTCTGCCTCGCGACGGGCAACGAGAATGACCTTTGCGCCTGCCAGCCCGAGTGCCCGCGCCATGGCCAGACCAATGCCGCTGTTGCCGCCGGTGACCAGCGCCTTGCGACCGGAAAGGTCGAACAGATGCGTCAGGCGGAACGACACTCAGGACTCCACCGGCCGGCCGAGTTCGATCTGCATTCCAGGCGCATATTTGGCCATGCGCACATCGGAGGTGCGGGCATGGGCCTCCATCCCTTCAAGCCGCGAAATGCGGGCCGAGACCGGCGCCAGCGTGGCGCAGGCATCTCGGCTCATCTTCTGCCAGGTCAGCGGTTTGAGGAACTTGTGCACCGAAAGGCCGGCCGAATAGCGCGCCGCAAATTTGGTCGGAAGGATGTGGTTGGGGCCGGAGACCTTGTCGCCAAACGCCACGTTGGTCTCCTCGCCAAGAAAGAGCGAACCGTAATTGGTCAGGTTGGCATGCCACCAGTCGAGATCGGTGCAATGCACCTCCAGATGCTCGCAGGCATAGGCGTCCGACACGCGTACCATTTCTTCGCGGCTGCCGCACAGCACGACCTCTCCATAGTCGCGCCATGCCGCCCCCGCAGCATCGCGCGCGGTCGGCGGCAATGTGGCGATCAGCTTGGGCACCAGTGCCGAGACCTCATCGGCGATGCGGCGCGAATCGGTGATCAGCCAGGCCGGGCTTTCGTGGCCATGCTCGGCCTGGCCAACCAGATCGGTGGCGACGATCAGCGGGTCGGCGCTGTCATCGGCCAGAACGGCAACCTCGGACGGGCCGGCGAACACATCGATGCCCACCTTGCCGAACAGCATGCGCTTGGCTTCCGCCACGAATTTGTTGCCCGGGCCGACGATGATGTCAGCAGGCTTGCCGGTGAAAAGGCCATAGGTCATCGCCGCAATCGCCTGCACGCCACCGAGGCACATGATGACGTCGGCGCCGGCCACCGTCATGGCATAGAGCACATGCGGATGGATGCCGGTGCCCTTGAACGGAGCCGAACAGGCCACCACCGTCTTCACGCCCGCCGCCTTGGCCGTGGCAATCGACATGTAAGCCGAGGCGATATGCGCATAGCGGCCTGTCGGCACGTAGCAGCCGGCGGTATTGACCGGCACCATCTTCTGGCCAAGCTGCAGGCCAGGCGACAGTTCGATGGAAAAGTCCTTGCAGGAGGCTTTCTGCGCCTCGGCAAAGCGGCGTACCTGGCCGGCCGCGAGACGGATGTCGTCCTTGACCGACTGCGGCACGTCCCTGGTGCGCTCGGCGATCATCGCCTCGTCCATGACGATCGGGCCGGACCACCTGTCGAGTGTGAAGGCATAATCCTTCACGGCCGCCTCGCCCCCGGCCTCGATCGCCGCCAGCATCTCGGTCACGACCTTGCGCGCAGCGTCCGTCTCGGTCTCCGGTGTCTTGGCGGCTTTCTTGAGATAGGTGACGGCCATATCCTGCTCCTGATCCATCAAGTCGTCCGGGCCGCCCTGCGGCGGCCCGTCAGTCCCATCGGACGCGGCTGCGCCCGATTTCCTCACTTCTTGTCGAACTCCGTGGCAAAAGCCTTCAGCTTCGGATCGGCTGCGACCTTCTTCATGAATTCGTTGGTGATGTAGCTCTTCGCGTCGGGGTTCGCCGGGATGGTGCCGACCTCGGTGATGAACTTGCCGATTTCCGAGAACCAGCCATCGACCGTCGACCCGGACGCGCTGCGATCGAGGATCTTGAGCTGCTCGTCGAGGCCGAAGGTCGGGCGTAGCGCAAATTCCTGATCCATGGCCCGTGCCGAGACTTCGAGACCGCCCTGTTTGTAGAAGTCCAGCGCCAGCGTGCGGGCTTCAGCTGGATTGGCCTTGGCCCAGGACCAGCCGCGCAGATACACGGCCAGGAACTTGGCCACGTCGTCCGGCCGCTCCTTGGCGAAGTCGCCGCGAACGATGAGCGCGCCGGGGACGATCGCATTGGCATCGGCGCCCGAGCAGAGGTATTTGGCTCCCGCGTTATCCTCGAGCGTGTAGGTGTTGGGCGCCCAGACGCCGGCGATGTCGCCGTTGTTCGACGTCAGTGCGGTGATGATCTGCGCCTGACCAAGATTGACGAACTGCATGTCATTTGCGGCCAACCCCATTTTCACCAGGCATTTGCGCGAGGCATAGTCGACGGTCGAGTTGGTGGTGAGCAACAGGCGCTGGCCCTTGAGCGAGGCCGGATTGGCCTTGATCGCGTCGAACTTGCTGCCGACGACCATCATGGCGTTGGTCTTGGACTCATCATTGGTGATGCCGATGGTCAGGATATTGAAGCGCACAGCGCCCAGCACGGCGGGAACCGAGCCGGTTCCGCCGACATCCCAGGACTTTGACGGCGCCGCCGCGATCTGCGGCGCTCCGGCCGGGAAGGTGGTGAAATTGGGCGCAAGCCCGACATCCTTCCACCAGCCCTTGACGTTGGCATAGTGGAACGGCAGCGCCCAGTAGAGCGAGGGCTGATAACTGACGCCGATCGCCGTCTGGGCGCTGGCGGTCAGCGGCATTGTGGTGGCGAGGGCCGTGGCCAGAGCCAATCCTGTCAGAATGCGTTTCATGAAGTCCTCCCGTTGGTTGTCATCCGGCTATGCTGGCAACAGTGTCGTCTGTTTGCCGTTCGATGCCACGCGATCCGCAGCAACCGTCTCGATCGACTCCCGCACGATCTCGGCGATGAGATCGCAATCCTCATCGCTCAGCGTGACGGGGGTCCTGATGTCACAAAGGCTGGCCAGCACCCGATGGGTCGGCGCGAGCGCGCCCTGATCGCCGGCATAGCGCCAATGGCGCGGCGCACTGGTAAAGCCGGTCTGCCGTTCGGCGCCGAACCATTTGATCGGCACGCCGCGGGTCCTGGCAAGGCCGAGAAAGCGCTCGATCTCCGCCGCTTCAAGGCCGGACACTGAAAACTGCACGGACGTCGCCGAATAGGCCTGCCCGCCGCCCCGCTCGGGCACATGCAGATGCTGGCTGCGCTGCAATCCGGCGGCGATCCGGTCGTGGATGGCATTCCAGCGTGCAACGCGGCGCGGCAGTTCCTTGAGTTGCGGACGCAGCATCGCCGCAGCCAGCGCCGTCATGCGCATCGAGAAATTCGGCACATGATCGCCCGCTGCGGCCAGCGCTGCCTCGCCGGGAGAACTCAGATGCTGGCCATGCAGCATGTAGCTGCCCGAATGCAGGATGGCGCGGGCCGCCATCGCCGGATCGTCGAGCACAAGAAAGCCACCTTCCCCGGCGTTGAGATGTTTGTAGGTCTGGGCGGAAAAGGCGGCCGCGACGCCAAACGTGCCGATGGCGCGCCCTTGCCAGGAGGCGCACATCGCATGCGCGCAATCCTCGATGACGGCCAGACCGCATTCCTCGGCCACAGCCATCACAGCGCCCATGTCGGCAATATGGCCGCGCATGTGCGACAACATGAGCACGCGAGCGCCCGATGCCTGCGCCTTGCGCCTCAGGTCATCGGGATCAATCACGTAATCGGTGCCGATCTCGACGATCACCGGCCTTGCTGCGGCATGCAGGATGGCGCCCGGCACCGGGGCAAGCGTGAAGCCGTTGACCAGAACCGGATCGCCCGGCGCGACACCTGCAACCTTGAGCGCGAGAAACAGCGCGCAACCGCCCGAATTGACGGCAACACAGTAGCGCCGCCCGGCAAAAGCCGCGAACTCCGTTTCCAGCAGCGAGACATCAAGCTGGTCCGCGCCCATCTCGCCATAGCGGAACAGACGGCCTGACCGCATCAGTTCTACCGCGCGGGCGATGCCTGCCTCGGGGATCGGCTCCGGCTCCGTTAGGTCGCGGACGAGGCGGCGCGGTTCAGACATCCTTGAAGCCTTTTTCCTCGCGCAGCGACTTCCAGATGTGGGTGCGCAGATGGACGAAGGATTCAAGATCCATCACATCCTCGATCTTGGAATGACTGTCCCAGTTCTCGGTCTCGCGGATGGTCTTGATGTCGAGCACTTCCTTGATCCGCCCAGGGCGGCGGGTCATGATCGCCACACGGTCGGCAAGGTAGACCGCCTCCTCCACCGCATGGGTGATGAACAGCACCGTGCGGGGATTGCGGCGGGCCAGCCGCACCAGTTCTTCCTGCATGACCACACGCGTCTGGGCATCGAGCGCGCCGAAAGGTTCATCCATCAGCAGCACGACCGGATCGAGCACATAGGCACGGGCGATGGCGACGCGCTGCTGCATGCCGCCGGACAGTTGATGCGGGAAGGCATTGGCGTGGCTTTCAAGACTCATCAGCTTGAGCGCGCCGGCGATCAGCTCATCGCGCTTGGGTGCTGGCAGGTTCTTGTTGCGCAGCCCGAGTTCGATGTTCTCCCGAACGGTCTTCCAGGGAAACAGCGCAAACTGCTGGAATACCACGGCACGGTCTGGCCCCGGTTCCGTCACCGCCTTGCCATTGACCAGAACCTCACCGGATGATGCCGCCTCAAACCCCGCCACCATCCGCAGACAGGTCGTCTTGCCGCAACCGGAAGGCCCGACAATGGCGACAAACTCCTTGTCGGCGATTTCCAGATTGATGTCATCGAGCGCCTTGACGCCGCCGCTGGACGATCCGAAGACCTTGTCGACCTTGCGAAAGCTGATCGAGCCCATCGCCTTCTCCTATGCCTCAAGACCGCGACGACGGCGCAGCCAGCCTTCACCCTGCCGCAGCAGCACGTCGATCAGCATGCCGACCAGGCCGATGGCGACCATGCCGACCATCACGGTCGCGGTCTGCACCGAGCCTTGCGCCTGCACCATCATGAAGCCGACACCGGCCGCCGCGACGATCAACTCGGCGCCGACTAGACTCTGCCAGCCGAGACCGGCCGAGACGCGCAGGCCGGCGATGATCGAGGGCACCGCCGCCGGCAGCAGCACCTCAAGGATCATCCGCGCATTCGGCGTGCCGAGCATGCGGCCGGCCTCGATCAGACGCGGCTCGACAAACCGCGCGCCGCGATAGGCATTGATCAGGCAGGGAGGAAAAGCGCCGGCAAAAATGATCATCACCGGGCCGCCGATGCCTGTTCCGAACCACAAAGCGGCGAACGGGACCCAGGCGATCGGGGCGATGAAACGCAACCCGTCGAAAATCGGGGTGACGATGTCATCGAGCAGCCGGAACCAGCCCATCAGCAGCCCGAGGGGCACGCCGATCAGCGCTGCCAGCACGACGCCATAGGCATAGCGCTGGAAACTCGAGGCGAGGTGCATCGGCAAGGTCGCGCCGGCGAAAGGCGAGGACAGCAGCTGGATCATACGCGTCGCCACATCGAGCGGCGTCGGCAGAAACTGTCTCGGCACGATGCCGGTCACCGACAGCAGCGTCCACAGGCCGACAAAAGCACACAACCCCGCAAGGCCCAGCAGCACGGTCTCAAGCGAGGACAGGGGACGACCGGTCATGGATCAATCCCTCGCCGCAACGTTCCAGGCCAGCGCGCGCCTTTCCGCCCAGCCCAACAGCATGGTTGTCGCCCAGCCGAGGATGCCCACCGTGATCATGCCGACCAGGATCATGCCGGGATAGATGTCCTGCTGCGCCATGTTCAGAACAAAACCGACGCCAACCAGCGCGCCGACAAGCTCGGCGGCGACCAGCGTGGTCCAGCTTGCCTGCAGGGACAGCCTGAGCCCGGTAAAAATCATTGGTGAAGCAGCAGGAACGATCACTTCCCGGATCATCCGCCAGCGCGGCGTGCCCAGCATCTGCATCGCCTCGATCACCGGTCTTTCAATGTTGCGCACGCCGGTGAAGGCATTGATGACCGAGGGCACGAAGGCCGAGAACCAGATCACCATGACCTTGGCCGCATCGCCCAGACCCAGCCACAGGATCGCCAGCGGAATCCATGCCAGCGGCGGGATCGGCCGGATGATCAGGAAAATCGGATTGACGAAAGCCTCCACCCGGCGGCTCCAACCCATCCACAAGCCAAGCGGAATGCCGGTCAGAACGGCAAAGCTGAAGCCCATCGCCACCAGTTTGAGACTGTGGAGCGCATGGGTCGCCAGGCTCGCCCCGGCATATCCGCGCCCGGAAATCTGCGTCAGCGATGTCCAGAATTCGGACGGTGACGGGAACCTCGCTCCCGTCACCAGCCCCGTCACCGTGGTCAGGAGAAACCACAGGACAATCAGGCCAGCCAGCGTTGCCAAGCCGATCATGGTCCTGCGGCTGCCGACCGATGCCATCCGACGTCCCCTCCGGTGATCCAAGGCATAGTTGAAAGCGCTTTCATTCATAGTGATGAGTGGCCGATCTTGAGTCAATCGCCAATTTCCTGAAAGAATTTTCAGCAGCGATTGCGCAAATTGTACAAATTGCTCTATCGTCGGTTGATGCAAATTCTTTCAGTCCTGTTCCGATGAAGCGCAGCAAGATCCGGCTGAGTGACGTGGCGCGGGATGCCGGGGTATCGCCCGCAACGGTTTCGCGCGCCATCAGCCAGCCGGAGCTGCTGTCGCAGGCGACGCTCGCCCGCGTCCGCCGCTCGGCCGAACGGCTCGGCTATCGCCCGGATGCGGCTGCGCGGGCGCTGGCTTCGGGGCGCTCGCTGACGATCGGCGCGGTCATGCCCACCCTCGACAATGCGATCTTCTCAAGGGCCTTGCAGGCCATGCAGGCGCGCCTGGCAACCGAGGGATACCAGTTGCTGGTTGCCTCCCACGACTACAATCTCGCCGCCGAGACCGAGGCCATCCGCACCCTGCTGTCGCGTGGGGTTGACGGGCTGATCCTGGTTGGTGCTGAGCGGGCGAGCGAGGCCAGCGCCCTGCTGGCCGCCGCAGATGTGCCGGTTGTGCTGACATGGCGCGCTCCGCCCGGGGCGCCGGCGGTGGTGGTGGACAACGAGCTGGCCGGGGACATGGCCGCGCGGCACCTCATCGCACTCGGACATCGCCGGATCGCCGTATTCACCGGCGCGATCCGCTTCAATGATCGCCAGAGGGCACGTCAGCTCGGCGTCCTCAGAGCGCTCGAGGCCGCAGGACTGACGCTGCCGCCATCGATGATCTGCGAGGCGCCAACCACCCTGGCCGGCGGGCGGATGGGTTGTACCAAGCTGCTGGAACTGGCTGAACCGCCAACGGCGATCATCTGCGGTCTGGATCTGCTGGCAATTGGCTGCATGGTCGAGGCACAGGCCCGTGGCCTGGCCGTGCCCAACGATGTTTCGGTGGTCGGCATTGATGATCTCGACATGTCCGCGCATGTCTCTCCATCGCTGACAACGGTTCATGTTCCCACGGCACGCATCGGCGCGGAGGCGGCGGAAACACTGATTGCGATGCTGAGGCATCAGGACGCCAACACCTCGATCTGCCTGCCGGTCGAACTGATTGTCCGTCGCTCAACCGGTCGATGCCCATGATGCGCCTGTCGGCAAGCTCGTGGGCGCGGTCGTTGCCGGCCACAAGAGACAGCTGGCAAATCGGGATGGTAAGGGAATGCGTATGTCCTGGCTGGTCTGATGCGCAACGCCAATTCACGGCGTCTGAGCAAAGGGAAAAAATATGATTAGGTGCTCAAATCCGGATGCCGGAAACCGCCAAGCCAGTAATTGAACACGAGGTTAGGCCGCTGAGATGGCTGAATGCATCACCCAAACGGGTGATGTGGCAAATCGCCCACAAGCCGCGTTCCGGCCAGACATCAGAACGGCGTCATAGAGGTGCTGGTGGCTCAGACCCGGCTGGTGCCGGCCATCCAGCCCAACCCCGCAAGCGTCCCTGCCTTGGGGCGGTATTCACAGCTGACCCAACCGGGATATCCGAGCCGATCGAGCAGCGCGAACAGGAATGGATAGTTGATCTCGCCGGTCCCCGGTTCGTGCCGACCGGGATTGTCGGCAATCTGGATATGGGCAATGCGCGGCAGAAGCCTTTCGATGGTGGCGGCCAGTTCGCCCTCCATCCGCTGCATGTGATAGATATCGTATTGCAGCTTGATGTTGTCCGATCCCACCTCATCGAAAATCGCAACGGCCTCGGAGGAGCGGTTGAGGAAAAAGCCGGGCATGTCGTAGAAATTGATCGGTTCGACGATCAGCAGGATGCCGACTTCCTTGAGTTTTTCGGCCGCAAATCGCAGGTTTTCGACAAGCGTGCGCAGCATCTGCTCGCGCGGCACGCCTGCCGGCGCGATGCCGGACAGGCAATTGACCTGCCGGTTGCCAAGCGCCCGGGCATAATCGATCGCCTTGCCGACACCGTCCTGAAACTCGCCGACCCGGTCGGGCAGGCAGGCAATGCCGCGCTCTCCGGCGTCCCAATTGCCGGGCGGCAGATTGAACAATACCTGCGTCAGGCCGTTGGCCGCCAGCTTTTCGGCCAGCACGGCCTTGTCTTCGGCATAGGGAAACAGAAACTCGACGCCCAGGAATCCGGCCTTCGCCGCTGCCTCGAACCGATCCAGAAACGCATGTTCATTGAACAGCATCGACAGGTTGGCAGCAAAACGTGGCATGATGGTGTCCGCAGATGTAGGGTGTCCGATAAGTCAGCATAACGCCTGGCGGCACCCGCGTCAGCCTGGAGTATGCTGCGATTGTGTGGAAGCCGGTTGATTGCCGAAAGCACGCTCTAAGCTAATGATAACGATGTCGGCAGGGTAAGGGAGGCGGCAGTATGGAGGCATATCTGATGGACTGGGGCAGCATGCTGCTGCGCTGGCTGCATGTGGTCACTGCCATCGCCTGGATCGGGGCGTCATTCTTTTTCATGCATCTTGATGCCTCGCTGAAACCTGACCCCTCGATCAAGGCCGGCGGGGCGACCTGGCAGGTGCATGGCGGCGGCTTTTACGAGATGCGCAAGTATTTCGTCGCGCCCGACACCCTGCCGGCCGAGATCACCTGGCACAAATGGCAATCCTACTGGACATGGATCTCCGGCTTCATCCTGCTGGTCTGGGTCTATTACGCCCAGGCGACGCTGTATCTGATCGATCCTTCCGTGATGGCGCTGAAGCCGTGGCAGGCAAGTGCGATCGGACTTGTTTCGCTGGCGCTCGGCTGGGTAGTCTATGACCAGCTCTGCAAGTCGCCGCTCGGCAAGAATGACAATCTGCTGGCGCTTGCTGGGTTCGGCTTCGTGGTGGCGATGTCGTGGTTCTATACCCAGGTGTTTTCCGGACGTGGCGCCCTGATCCATACCGGAGCGCTGATGGCGACGATGATGACCGCCAATGTGGCGATGATCATCATGCCCAACCAGCGCAAGGTGATCGCGATGCTGGAAAAGGGCGAAACGCCTGATCCCAAATATGGCAAGCAGGCCAAGCAGCGCAGCGCGCACAACAACTACATCACGCTGCCCGTGCTGTTCATGATGCTGTCGAACCACTACCCGATGGTCTGGGCCAATGCGGCGGTGATCCCGGCCATCGTGGTCCTGATCATTGTCGCCGGCGCGCTGATCCGCCATTTCTACAATATCCGCCATACCGATCATGCCAAGTCGCCGTGGTGGACCTGGGCTGCCGCCGCCATCGCTCTGGGCATTGCGTTCTATGTGGCGATGGCGGCCTCGCCCGGGGGGCGCCAGCGGCTGGGTCTTGCTCCGCGCGAGACACCTAACGTGATGCTGGCCGGCCTCAGGCCCGCGCCGGCGCATGTATCGGACATCATCGTCTCCCGCTGCTCGATGTGCCATGCGCCGGAGCCGGTCTGGGATGGCATCCAGATCGCGCCCAAAGGCGTGATGCTGGACACGCCCGAACGGATCGCCCTACAGGCCGACGCCATCCGCATGTGGTCGGTGCTGACCCATGCGATGCCGCCAAACAACCTCACCGAGATGACCGGCGAGGAGCGGCGAACGCTGGCCGACTGGCTGAAATCGCTGTGAGGATCAGCGCTGCTGGAACGGGCCCAGCGGCATATGGCGGTTGACGTCCTTGTAGAGCAGGTAGCGGAACCGCCCCGGCCCGCCAGCGTAGCAGGCTTGCGGACAGAAGGCGCGCAGCCACATGTAATCGCCGGCCTCGACCTCGACCCAATCCTGATTGAGCCGATAGACCGCCTTGCCTTCGAGCACGTAGAGGCCATGCTCCATCACATGGGTTTCGGCGAAGGGAATGACCGCACCGGGTTCCAGATTGACAATGTTGACATGGAAGTCGTGCCGCAGGTCGGACGGGTCGACAAAGCGTGTGGTGGCCCAGGCGCCATTGGTGTCCGGCATCGGGATGGGTTTGACGGCCTGATCGGAGGTGACGAAAGCCTCCGGGTGGCCCAGCCCCTCCACCGCCTGATAGCGCTTGCGGATCCAGTGGAACCGCACCGGCTGGCTGGTGGGATTGGCCAGCGTCCACCGGCAACCGGCCGGCAGAAAGGCATAGCCGCCGGCGCCAAGGTCATGCGCCTTCCCGTCAATTGTCAGGCACAACCCGCCCTCGACCACGAACAGCACGCCCTGCGCCTCGGGATCGGCCTCGGGCCGGGTCGAGCCGCCGCCGGGTGCCACGTCCATGATGTAATGCGAGAAGGTCTCGGCAAAGCCGCTCATCGGGCGGGCGATCACCCACAGCCGGGTCTTGTCCCAGAACGGCAGGTAGGAGGTGACGATATCGGAGAAGGTTCCCTTGGGGATGACGCCATACCAGGGCGTGAACATCGCCCGGTCGGTCAGAAGCTGCGTCTGCGGTGGCAGGCCACCGTGCGGGGCGAAATAGGGGCGGCGTGACATTGACGACTCTCAGTCTGTGACAATTGGCTGGCGATGCGCTGCCAGATCATGTTCGAGAAGATTGTTGCCCGGTCCCTTTCGGTCAACAACGATGAAGCGGTCCCCTTCGCCGAAGGTGATCAGCGGGAAATGCCAGGTGCCGCGAGCATAGTTGACGCCCTGAGTGCCCTGGCAGGCAAAGGCGTGGTAACTGGCTGGATCATCCGGATCGGTGCAGACCACCACCAGCCACGGCGCATCCTGCAGCGGCAAGAACGCCTGACTGCCGAGCGGGTGCATTTCCATCATGGGGATGGTCAGCGGCAGCGCGCGGGCGCGGGCGATGAAGATGCTGAGGTTGGTCTCGCCGCCTTCGCACCCCACATCGACCTTGCAGCGGTCATTGAAGCGACGGGCAAAACCGGCGTTGATGGTCAGGCCTTCGCCGGTGGTCTCGATGACCGTGCCGAACGGGGCAAAAGCTTCACGCGTCAGCGGCCGGATCGGCAGGCGGATCATGCGCGCACCCCAAGACCCGGCATGTCGGTGAGCCGCAGCAGCGCGATCCGTTCGATCTGGGCCAGCGCGGTAGCAAACTCCTGTTGGGCGGAATTCGTCAGCCGCTCTTCGAAATTGGCCAGGATTTCGGCCTTGGTCTTGCCCTTGACCGCGAGAATATAGGGAAAGCCGAACCTTGCCTTGTAGCCATCGTTGAGTTCGGTGAACCGCTTGCGATCGGCATCGGTCAGATGATCGAGCCCGGCGGAGGCCTGCTCGGCGGTGGAATCGGCGGTCAGTTGTTTGGCCGCATGCAGCTTGCCGGCAAGGTCCGGATGTTTGAGGATCAGGTCGCGCTGCTGGCTTTGAGTGCCGGCGCGCATGGCTTTGACCATGGCGGCATGCAATCCGCCGACTGTATCCGTCTCCGGTCCCAGCCCCGCATCGAAGGCTTTTTCCGCCACCCAGGGCGAATGTTCGAATATGCCGCCGAAGCGCGCAACGAACAGCGGGCGCGATAGCCGCGACGGAGACCACCCTCCGGCCGGCGGATGGTTCATCACCCAGTGCTCGGCGATCGCCTGGCGGGTCGCCACCAAGACGCGATCATGGCCTTTTACATAATCGAGAAAACGCGCCAGCGCTGCCGCGCGCCCCGGTCGGCCGACGAGGCGGCAGTGCAGGCCGATCGACAGCATCTTCGGCGCGGCCTCGCCTTCGGCATAGAGGGTGTCGAAACTGTCCTTGAGATAGGAAAAGAACTGATCGCCCGCGTTGAAGCCCTGCGGCGTGGCAAAGCGCATGTCATTGGCATCAAGCGTATAGGGCACCATCAGAAACGGCCCGGTGCCGCCGCGCCCGTTCGGCCCCTCGACCCAATAGGGCAGTTCATCCGCGTAGCTGTCGGCCGACCATAGAAAGCCACCTTCTTCCTGGGTCAGACGCAAAGTGTTCTCCGAGGTGCGGCCCTGATACATTCCGTTGGGCCGTCGGCCGGTCAGCTCCTGATGCAGACGGATCGCCTCTGCAATATGGGCGGCCTCGGTAGCCGCAGGCAGGGAGCGATAATCGATCCACTTGAGGCCATGGGTGGCGATATCCCAGCCGGCCGCGACCATCGCCCGTACTGCATCGGGATGGCGTGCCATGGCACTGGCAACACCGAACACCGTCACCGGAAGCGCGCGGTCGGTGAACATCCGGTGAAGCCGCCAGAAACCGGCGCGCGACCCGTATTCGTATATCGATTCCATGTTCATGTGGCGCTGGCCCGGCCACGGCGCCGCACCGACGATTTCGGAGAGGAAGGCTTCGGAGGCCTCATCTCCATGCAGGATATTGTTCTCGCCGCCCTCTTCGAAATTGATGACGAACTGCACGGCGAGGCGGGCCTCGCCCGGCCAGCGCGGGTGCGGCGGATGGGCGCCATAGCCGATCAAATCGCGCGGATAAGCCATCCGTCAGGATCCCCGATAGGTCGAATAGCTCCACGGGGTGACGACGAGCGGCACATGATAATGTCCGTCGGGCTCAACCATGGAAAAGCGAATGGGAACGACATCCAGAAAAGGCGAGGCCGCCGGCGGTGTCCGCGCGGAAAAATACTCCCGCACATCAAAATACAGCACATAGGTTCCCGGCTGGTAGGCTTGACCGGACAGCAGCGGCTGATCCGTCCGCCCGTCGCTGTTGGTGGTTGCGGTTGCAACCTCGGTCTCGCCACGCTCCGTGACACGGGCGAGCCGCAGCTTCACGCCCTGTGCCGGGCGCCCGATGCTGGTATCCAGAACATGTGTGGACAATCGCGCCATGCCGGCTCCTCCAGAGATTGCGGCGAAACTAGAGCACTTTCCGGCCGGATTGAATCATTGCGATGACCAGTTTCGGGTCAAGGACAAGAAAAATGCGACAAGCGTGTCCTTCGATCCGGTTGGAGCATTTTTCGCCGGATTTGGCCCGAAAATGATCATCCCTCCGGGTTTCCGGGCCGCGGGCGCCCGGTTTGGACGCTGGCTCGGCCGTATCGACGGATACACTCTTCGCCAACCTCCGCCCGGATCGCCACGCGGTCCGCCAAACGCAATGGGTTCAATCTGGTCGGAAAGTGCTCTAGCACAGGGTTGCCTGGCAATTCAAAAAATTGCTTTGAAAATGATCCTGAGTTTGATGACTTAATCCACCCTCGCGCTCTGGCGACAGTGGGGCGAACGATACCGGGCGGCGCTTGACCGCCGGAAGCAACAAGGGGGAGGCTTTGATGGCCCATTCGGTGCATCCTGTAGACGAGGTTTTGCCGGCACCCAGATTGACGGCGCTGGGGCTCCAGCACGTTCTGGTCATGTACGCCGGGGCTGTTGCGGTTCCGCTGATCGTCGGCCGGGCGCTGGAGCTGACGCCGCAACAGATCGCGTTTCTGATCAATGCAGATCTTTTCGCCTGCGGCCTCGTCACGCTGGTCCAGTCGCTCGGCTTTCCCGGTGTCGGTATCCGTCTTCCGGTTATGATGGGTGTGACCTTCGCGTCAGTCGGACCGATGCTGGCCATGGTTTCGGCCGGAAAGGCTGCGGGGCTGCCCAAGGAGCAGACGCTGAACCTGATCTATGGATCGGTGATTGCCGCCGGCATTTTCGGCGTGCTGATATCGCCGTTCATCTCCCGGATGATCCGCTTCTTCCCGCCGGTGGTGACCGGCACGATCATCCTGGTGATCGGCATCTCGCTGATGCGCATCGGTATCAACTGGGCCGCCGGTGCCCCGGTGGACACGATCCCGTCCTATGGCGACCCGGTGCATCTCGGGGTGGCAGCCTTCGTCCTGCTGGTGATCCTGGCGCTGACCAAATTCGGGTCCGGCTTCATCGCGAACGTGGCGGTACTGCTCGGAATCATTGCCGGGTCGGTGCTGGCGCTCATCATCGGCAAGATGGGGTTCGACAAGGTTGCTGCGGCGCCGTGGTTCGAATTCGTAATGCCGTTCCAGTTCGGCATGCCGATATTCGATTTCTGGTCGATCGTGACCATGTGCCTGGTGATGATTGTCGTCATGATCGAGTCGCTCGGCATGTTCCTCGCGATCGGCACCATGACCGGCAGGACTCTCAGTCAGGACGATCTGACCCGCGGCCTGCGCGCCGATGGCGTCGGCACGATCATCGGCGGCGTGTTCAACACCTTCCCCTACACGTCCTTCTCGCAGAATGTCGGGCTGGTCGGAGTGACCGGCGTGCGTTCGCGCTGGGTCTGTATAGCCGGCGGTATCATCCTGCTGCTGCTGGGCCTGACGCCCAAACTGGCCCAACTGGTGGAAAGCGTGCCGACCTTCGTGCTGGGCGGAGCCGGTATCGTGATGTTCGGCATGGTGGCGGCCACCGGCATCCGCATCCTCTCCGCGGTGGATTATGCCAGCAACCGCAATAACCTCTACATCGTCGCCATTTCGGTCGGCTTCGGGATGATCCCGCTGGTTGCGCCGAAGTTCTTCCAGTACATGCCCAAGGCGGTCGGGCCACTGCTGCACTCTGGCATCCTGCTGGCGGCAATCGTCGCCGTGATCCTCAATCTCTATTTCAACGGCGTGAAAAGCCAGGCCGAAGCCGAGGCGGAGGCGGCCGCCTCAAGCCACGGCAGCGAGTAGGGCACGGCCTGTCGGGCAAGGCAAACGGAGCGCCGGAGGCTTGGCCTCCGGCGGTTCGTTGTCGCCGTCAATGCTCGGCGGCCGCCAGCACGGCCTCGGCGCGGATTTCCTCGGTCAGCATCGCCTTCAGGCGCGAGAATTCCGGGCTGGTCTTTATGGTGTAGTGACGCGGATGCGGCAGATCGACCGGCACATCGGCCTTGATGCGGCCCGGCCTGGCTGACATGACGAGGACGCGCGAGGCCATGAACACCGCCTCCTCGATATCGTGCGTGACGAAGATCACCGTCTTGCGCTCGCGCTCCCAGATGCCGAGCAGCAATTCCTGCATCAGCCCGCGGGTCTGGTTGTCGAGCGCGCCGAAAGGCTCGTCCAGCAGCAGGATTTCGGGATCGTTGGCGAGCGCACGCGCAATGGCGGTGCGCTGCTGCATGCCGCCGGAAAGCTGCTTGGGCAGGTGGTTTTCGAAGCCTTTCAGCCCCACCTTGGCGATGTATTCGGTGATGATCGGCGTGCGCTCCTTCTCCGGCACACCGCGTTCTCTCAGCCCGAAGGCGATGTTCTCGGCCACCGTCAGCCAGGGGAACAGCGTGTAGCTCTGGAACACCATGCCGCGATCCGGCCCCGGCCCGGCCACGACCTTGCCGTCAAGCAGCACGCGACCCGACGTCGGCCGGTCGAGGCCGGCAACAATGCGCAGCAGGGTCGACTTGCCGCAGCCGGACGGGCCGAGCAATGTGATGAAATCATTCTTGGCAATAGCCAGGTCGGTGGGTTGCAGCGCCGTGACCGGCGGGCGACCGGAAACCGATGGAAAGATGCGGCCGACGCCCTCCACACGCAATTGCACAGGCTCGCTCATGCCAGCCTCCAGGCGAAGAAGCGGCGGTTGATCATCTTGAACAGGAAATCCGAGACAAGACCGATCAGGCCGATGATGATGATGCCGAAGATGATCTGCCCGGTGGCCATCAGCGCCTGACTCTCGATGATCATGTGGCCGATGCCCGAGGACGAGCCGATCAGTTCGGCGACGATGACGTAGGTCCAGGCCCAACCGAGCACGAGCCGGAGGATTTCCGCGATGTCCGGCGCGCTCGAGGGGATCAGCACACGCTTGACGACGCCACCCGAGGTGGAGCCCAGCGTATAGGCCGCCTCGACGAGATCGCGCCGGGTGTTGCCGACGGTTACCGCCACCATCAGGATGATCTGGAATACCGAGCCGATGAAGATGACCAGCAGCTTCTGCGTCTCGCCGATGCCGGCCCACAGGATCAGCAGCGGCACGAACGCCGAGGCCGGCAGATAGCGCGCAAAACTCACCATCGGTTCGAGCAGTGCCTCGATCGGCTTGTAGGCGCCCATCAGCACGCCGAGCGGCACGGCGATGAGTGCGGCCAGCACGAAGCCGCCCACCACACGCCACACCGTGACGCCGATGTCGGCGGCAAAACCGAATTTCGTCAGCAGCAGCCAGCCGTCCTGAACCATGGTCATGGGGTCGGCCAGAAAGGTCTTGGGCACGAAGCCGCCGAAGGTGGCGATGCCCCAGGCCGCAAAGAACAGCACGAAGAAGGCGATGCCGAGCGCGATGCGGGCACCCTGGCCGATGGGTTCAAGCGGGCGGAAGGAGAACATCGCCGGTCCCTGAAGCGGGGGAGGGGCCGGCGCTGCCGCCGGCCCCCATCGGGTTACTG